>JAEIGA010000495.1_pt1 | contig 58323 bp, 76 predicted proteins | sample 9270691 | NCBI WGS metagenome assembly JAEIGA01 (sample SAMN17057246, study PRJNA624740) | gut metagenome | biome: biome; isolation source: fecal sample | host: Bos grunniens | place: China: Xizang | collected 2019 | reverse complement strand
ATTTAATCGCATACCGCCATATCTTTCTGTACCATAGAAATCATATTTATAATTTAATTTAGATACTAAAAAACGAGCCATATGTGGTTGTACTTCTTGCATGCATAAAATGGTTGGTTTTTCGGTTTCTACAAATTTAAGATAAGTATCTTTTCTATTTTGCCAACTATTTTCTCCGTCTGTTAGTACGTCCCTTCTTAAATTAGAGCATATTAAATTAAAATCATATGGTTCAGATTGTACTTTTTTTGTTTTTTTGAATCTATATATCCAATTATCCCTAACTGCTTTATATGCATGTATTAAATAATCAACACCATATCTAGTTTTTGGTAATAATGATAAAAATTCTTTAAATTTTGTCATAAATATTTATTTTTAATGCTTTTATTTAATTATAAATATTTTTTAAATTATTAAAAAAATAAAGCATTTTACCTTTAAATGTTAAAAGACTAAATTCATATTTATTTCTTATTTTTTGTAAATTATGTGTAATATATGTAAATGATACATCTTTGATTTTATTATCTAAGTGATAACTAATTATAACATATCTAGATGATTTTAAACTAAGTACATTATTACTTACTATAAAAAAATAACGACTTGTATTATGATAATCACCAATAACTTCAATTCCATTCTCAAATAAAATTTCTTTTAAACTTTCATATTCTTTTTTAGAATTTAAAATAATACTTTTATTTTTAAAAAAATTATTCCTTAAAGTATTAAATTTACGAGAATTATCCATAAATTTTATAAACTTCTCATTTTTATTATAATAACTAGTTAAAATGGTTTTTTCAAAAAAATCCATTTTTCTATACATATTATCAAAGAAATTATATAACGTATAATCATTTTTATATAATTTTGTAAAATAATCATTTTTCTTATAATTAGTCCAAGATGATGATAAATATAATCTTTTCATAAAATTAAACCAATGATTATGATTATAATACTTATAATATTTTATTTCCATTTTAAAAAATTTTATTTAATAAAAATTTGATTTTCTCATTAAAAGATAATAATTTAAATTGTGTTACTTTTTTAAATTTTTCATAATCCTCTATAAATTCAGAAGTTATATGTGGTTTTAAATTATTGTCTTTAACATAATACTCATTACATATTGTTAAATATAATCTATTATTTAAATGACTAAATTGAAAAAATTGTATTTTACGTTTTTCCTTCAAATTATATTCGCAATCACATTGAATTCCATTATTATATAGATATTTTTTTAATCTTAAAAACTCATTAATTCCCCATACATAAATAACAACATTATTATATCTTAAATTTCTTTTTTTATTGTATTTTTTACATTTAATTAAATATTTTTTTAAAGGTTTAATTCTATTAATAATTGTTATTATATATTCAGATTCAAAAGTAAAAAGACTATGATTATTTATTATATATTTAAAAAAATTACATGATAAAAAGTCATTTTTATATAATTCAAACAAATTTATTTTTCCATTAGTTAAATCATTATTAATAGACCTACTTATTTTATAATAAGTAAAAGCATACATTTCTTTTATAATTCTTATTAAAAAATCATTCCACTTATGTTGTAATTGCATATAATATTTTTTTTACAAACATATATATAAATTTTATAAAAAACAACAAAAGCGGAAATCTTACATATTATTTTTTAAGATTTCCGCTTTTTGTTTTTCTTAATGAATTACAATTTAATTTTAATTCATTAATGACTTTTTTGGGGTTTGGGTGTTTTAAAGTAATTATTACATCTTCTGGATTTATTAAATGTAAATAATCACTTGTACAATAAGGTAATACAACAAGTGTATCTTGAATAATAGCGATTTTATATAAATATTCTTTTTCGCTATCAATTTGAATAGAATACCCTTCGCTTGGTTCACATCTAACAATTGAAGGTACGCCAATTTTAACAGTATTAAACTGTTCAACATAAATTACTTTGCTATCATTAGCAAAAGACACATTAAATGACATTAATGTAATGGTTAGAAATAAAATAAGTTTCTTAATCATCTTTAAAATCCTTTCTTTTAAATAAAAAATTATTTTTAGACTTAAAAATCTTACAAGATCTCCGCCTGAAATAATAAATATCTTGTAAAAACATTTTTGAGATACAAAAATACATATTTTTATCGAAAAAAACAACTTTTTTAATAAAAAAATATGTTTTATAACATATTTTCATTAAATATATAAAAAATATAGTAGTCAATATTGACTACTATATTTATATTATTTATATGCTAATTTGCACTTTATTTTTATATAAACTGGTAATTCAGAAGTATATCTAGATGATACATTTATTTGTGCATGACCTTTAGACCTTAAATCGACCATATCTTCACAACTACTTAATGTGTAATCATTATCAACATCTTTATAAAACCCTAATTTAGAAGGTATATTTGATGTGAAATTGATTCCATCATATGAAATTTGTGCATCTTCAACAAGTAATTTTATTTTTGTTGATTCCCATATTTTATATTCATCAGAATTTATTGCTAATACTCCGCTACCTAATATATAAAATTTTAATAAAACATAATTATTTTCAAGGTCAGTAATTTCTATTAAATTAGAACCATCTTTATCTTGATTAATTATTATATCTTTTGAACTAATATATTTAATATCATTCATATTAGGATATGAAGGTTCAACTAATTGTGATAAATTTGTTATATTATTTTCAAGTTTTGTGTCTAATTTATAACAAGCATTTGGCAAACATAATTTATTTTTTAAATCAAATGATCTGATTTCAACATAATCATCGTAAACATCAACAATAGCACCTTCAGATTCAAGTGGCATGGTATCTCTTGACCATGTTAAACCACCATCTTCAGATTTACTATCAATTGGATAGGCACATGATGAAATATGCACAGTCCAACTATTATCTTTATCAATATTTGCATTTTCTTGATATTGTTGTAAATACCATTTCCAATGTGAATGACCACTAAACCAAATTGCATTTGGGAAATGATTCCTTAATTGCTTTAACAAGAAAAATTCTCTCCCTCTTAATGAATTTTCATGATTATATATTTCTTTAAAATGTCCAGCTTTATCTGGAAAGAATAAATGAGTAAAAATAAACACTCTATTATTTTTATATGTATTTAATTGATTTCTCAACCAATCAATACCATCATCTGAATATGGTGTTCCTTCTCTTCCTAAAGAATATTTTGCTAGACTAAAAAATATAAAAACATCATTATTTTTTGTAATTACATAATTTCTTTTACAATTAGTATATCTCTCCCAAATATCATCATTTAACCCATCATTTTGAGCATCATGATTTCCTTTAACAACATATATTGGTTTATTTGAATTGCAAGTATCTATGTTATTTTTATATCTTTCAAGTTCAATTAAAGTACCATCTAAAGTAATGTCACCACAAATACATGTAAAATCGACTTTTTCATCATCCTCTAAAAATTTAATAGCTTTTTTAATATCTGCGTCACATTCAGCATATTGATCTGTTTGATTGTGAATATCAGATAAAACACCAAAACTATATAATTTTTCTTTATTATCACTTTTTTTTCTTAAACAGTCAATTTCTCCAAATCTTTTTAATGAATCTTTATAATATATACCAATGGTATATATACTTTTTGGTAGTGTGTTTTCTTTAATGAAAGTTGATAATTCATCATATGTCATTTCTTTAAAACCATTAATAATTTCTTTTTTTAAATTTTCACATTTATATATAAAATTATTTGGTTCAAATAATTCATCATAAAATTTAATGAATTTACCATCTTTCGATAAACGACCAGAATAATCTTCAATTAATAAGTCTTTTTTATCTTCAAAATAAGAAATCGATGGTCTGTATAAAATAATATCTTCATATTTAGAAGAATCTTTAAAATATCTTAAATATTTTCCCATAATATATTTAATTTACATACATATATAAATACTTTATACAAAAAAAATATACATTTTATTTAATAAAAAGTCTATTTTAAAACTATCAAATATTTATATATAAATAATGAATATAAGTATATATAACATATGACTAAAAAATTAGTTAGACTCACAGAAAGTGATTTACATAAAATTATTAAGGAATCTGTAAATAGAATTTTAAAAGAACACGAAACTTATGTGGATATGTTGAGAAGACAAGATGCTGAAAAAAAAGCATCTTGGGATGCTTTTGAAAACACAGTCCCATATGGAACTAGTGATAATTTATCTACAAAATTAGATAACAAACATTCATATGATTCAAATAAATACCATCATGAAACTATTCAAGATTATCATAGTCCAGAAAAATATGGTTTTGATACTTATAGTAATTTTGCTAAAACAGAAAAATATTTACCTGGTTTCAATGCAATGAATGCATTAGATGATGAGTCTAATGATTTTTATCGAGATGAAAAATTTTGGAATGGTATAGAAAAATAAATAATGAATGCTAACAATTTAATTGTTAGCATTCTCTATTATATTTAATAAATAATCACATTTCATTTTATTACCTAATGTCTTACCTTTATCACAAGATAATTTAACACAATCATGCCATTCTCGTTTTTCTGTAATCCTACCCTTTGTTAATTTAATAACAATATTCATTGGTTTACAATTTGTTACATCGCAAGTTAAGTGTGTCCCAATACCATAACTGTCTTTCATTCGACCATTTACGTATTTATGCAACTCAATTGCTCTATCAATATTTAAACCATTACTAAAAATAACTTGTTTTGTGCTAGGGTCTATTGATAAAGAATTATATTTATCAATTAATTTTTCAACTTGTTCTTCTTCAACACCACTATCAACTCTCACACCACTAAATAGCATTGCCATTTTCTTTGATAAGTTATTAAAGAAAACTTTGTCACCGAAACAATCATATAACATAGTCCCTAAGTCACCATCATATGTTTCAGACCATTTGTTCATTACATTATAATTACATTCAAAAATACCGCTTACGGTTTCTTCAAAAGAAATCATTTGGTGACTCATAGTACCAATACATTTCAAACCATATTTCATTGCGAAATAAACATTTGAAGTACCAATAAATTTACCACTAAAATTATATTGTTCCTTATCAGAAATTTCTTTAAATACCTTAATCACCATATCTTGATGGTGAAAAGATAAACGTCTTCTAGTTCCCATATCGGCAATTGTTATTCCAGACCCCAATGCCTTAATTGCCTTTTGCTTTGAACGAACATATTCTAACATTTCATTATATCCATCAATATCACCATTAATAATATGCATTAATTCTGATATTGTTGATAAAATAGGCATTTCCCACATAATTGTAGACCACCATTTTCCTTTTACTTGAATACTTAAATGCCCTTCTTCATCTTGAGAAATAGTAAGTTCTTTTGGGTTAAATCTATAACCACGAAGAAATGTTTCAATATACCAATGAGGTAAGAAATAACAATTATTCTTCATAAACTCAACTTCCTCATATGTAATGATGACATTTTTCATACCTTCCATTTGCTCTGTTAATAACTCAGCAAAACCTTTAGGGTAACATGTTTTATTCCTATCAAAAAATGTATATTCAACTTCAGCACGAGGATAATTTTGAAGGATATAATAACCAACACTAAAAGTATATAGGTCATTATCAGTAAAATGATTAATAATTTGTTTCATAACTTTTTATTTTAAATAATAACAATATTTTCGTCTATAAAAATCTCACACTCATTCCATGTTAATTTATTGTTTTTATAACATATAAATTCTTTTTTTTCACAATTAATTACATAAATGTAATTTTCATCACCATGTATACCATCTGATGGTTCATATGTTGGGTCATCACCAACATATCCGCTATTCATTTCTTTTACAATTTCAGAAAAATCCCATTCGTCTTTTATATTTAAATAATTAAATATATCATACCCAACACCTTTAGGATAACCATCCCAATGATGATAAAAATATTGATTTTCATTATTACCAATTATTTTTATTGTGCATCTTGTTGCCATATTCTGTTTATTTTTTCAATCTTCTTTTATATTAATATCATAGTATTGTAATGTAATGCTTTGGTCATTGCCAGAATTAAGAACCATAATTTTGTTATCAACAACTCCATGTTTTATTTGTTTTTCTCTAATTTTAGCAACTTCATTAATTAAATTTTGAATAAATTCATTAACTTCAACACAATGAGAAGGTATTGTAAGAAAAATTTTATTTAATTTTGTTGTCATATAAAAAATATTTAATTTGTATCAAACAATTATTATATATAATATAATAATCTAAACTTATTTAGTTATAAATACTAAACACTTCTTTTTGCAAATATATATATTTATTTTAAATTTACCAAATATTTATAAAAAAATGTTATAATATGGGACAAAATATATTTAATGCAATTTCACAAGAATTATATGGTACAAAAATTAATAATGATGATACAGCAGGTGGTATAGCACACAGTGTTAGTATTCTAGAAAAAACAGTTGCAGAAAGTCTTGAACAGATTGATTCAAAAATTGGAGAATTTGATTCAAATTTTGGCACATTTCAAGAAACATTAGATGGAAAAGCACCAACATCCCATGAATCAACAGAAACAACTTATGGTTTAGGAACAACTGTTAATTATGGACACGTGAAAATATCCAATGGTGATGTGAATTCAGTTGAAAATACTGATGGTTTAGTTGCTGGAATGGACCATACCCACAGTAATTATTCTCCAACTGGACATACTCATAGTGAGTATTCTCCAACGGGACATACCCATAGTGAGTATTCTCCAACTGGGCATACTCATAGTGAGTATTCTAAAACTGGGCATACTCATAGTGACTATTCTCTAACTAGTCATACTCACAGTAATTATTCTCTAACAAGTCACACCCATAATAATTATTCTCTAACAAGTCACACCCATAGTAATTATTCTAAAACTGGGCATACTCATAGTATTACAAATATAACTGATTTACAAAACACAATAAATACAATTAATTCTACTTTGGAAGATTTACAAAAACGAATATCAGCATTAGAAGGATAAAAAAAAACAGCAATTAATAATTGCTGTTTTTTTTTAATATATTAAGTTAAAACAATCAAAATTAAAATCACAATTTTGTAACGCAATAAATTCCGTATTTTCATATTCTTCAACATTATGGTCGTGAAAATGACCATATATCCATTTTTTAGGCGTTTGATTTAATTGAATTAATTTATCATATACATTTGTTAAGTTTTGTCTTTCATTAATAAGGTCATTTTCTAATTCATCATCATTATTAATCCAATACATTATTTCTTCAAATCCATATTTCCACGCAAAACTAGGACTTGTATGTGAAATCACATAGTTTATGTTAATGTTATTACTAATAACAATTTCATTTAATTTATTTTCATTAAAAACAACGTTTTCATCTTTCCAATATGTTTTTGGTGTTTTTTCAATAATTTCTTCATTAGTTATATTTTTATCATACTCTTTCATAAAAATAATATTATTATGAAGTCTTTTGTTGTCATTATTAATTCTTATTCTTCTGTCAATTGAAATTCCACCACCGACACATAATATATTTTCATCACCAACTGAAATTATACTATAATCATCAACTGTTTTTATATTTGAAAAATTAATTATATGTTCTTTAAAATACTTTGGGTCATCATGATTACCTCTAATTAGGTAACAATATATATGTTTTTCAATAAGAGTATTATTTATTTGTTCAAAAATATTTTCATAATACTTTTTATTATAAAAACCTAATCCAATATCACCTGCAATAATAAGAACACAATTAGATAAATGTTTTATAATATTTGATTCTAAACAAGTAAAATCTCCATGTGTATCAGCAATTACATAGGTTGGTAATTTAGCATTTTCATATTTTTCAATCATAATTATTATTTTTTTTATTTAATGTTACAAACATATATATATTTTTCCAGAAAAACAAATTTTGTTTTTATATATTTTTTATATATTTTTGTTTCAAAAAAATAATTTATGGCAAAAAAAGAAAAAGTATCGGCAAAAGAATTAATGGATTCTGTTATTGATTTGGAATTATTAGAAAAAAGAAAAGAAAGAGCAAATAAATCAAAGAAAAAAGAAGAAATCATTGAAGAAAATAAAATTGATTTAAAATGGTTTCAAAAACCAATGTTAAAAGAAAATTTTTCAATCACAGAAAAAAACGGACAATTTTATGTTCATTATTCAGAGTGGAAATCAAATATTTTTATTGGCCCTTATGAAGACATTTCTATTGCTAATTTGATAATAGAAATGTATATTAAAGAAACAAAAAAAACTAATTTATTAAAAAGAAGATTTAAAACAGATATAATACATAGTTTATTATTAAATTAATATATATTATATTTTATATATAATAATATAAATTAAAAAATATTATGGCTAATATAATTTTAAATAGTAAAATTAAAAGAGATAAATATACTGAATATATTTGCGAAAAATTTGATTTGCAAAATAGAGAAGAAAATAAAACATTAATTCCAACTTTCAACCCTTTAGAATTAAATAAATTTGATTGGAATATAGGTTTAATATGTGGAAATAGTGGTAGTGGTAAATCAACAATTTTAAAAATGTTAGGGAGATTGATAGAACCAATTTATGATAATGATAAATCAATTGTTAGTCAATTTGAACATTTATCTGAAGAAGAAGTTGTTGATTTGTTACAAAGTTTATCATTATCATCTGTTCCAATTTGGTTAAATAAACCAAATGAATTGTCAAATGGTGAAAGAGCTAGATTAGATATCTGTTATCAATTAGCTAATGCAAAAGAAGGTGATGTTATTTTAATCGATGAATATTCTTCAACTGTTAATAGAAGTAGCGCAAAATCAATGTCTTATGCTTTACAAAGATATGTGAGGAAAAAAAATATTAAAATAATTCTCGCATCTTGTCATTTTGATATTATTGAATGGTTAAATCCAGATTGGATATTTAATTTAAATAAGCAAAATGAAAAAGGTTGTGAAATTGAAAGATTAGTTTATTCTGATGATAAAGATTATCAATCATATAATATGACAAATCCAAATAATGTTTTAAGCGATAAATACGAAATTTAATAAATATGGAAGAGAAAATAGTTCATATTGAGTTAGATAATTGGTACGACATGAAAGAAGCAACTCAATATTTGAATGAATTGGAAAATGGAGAACATGATGATGATGTTAATTATGCATCAGTGTGGTACGATATGGCTATTGTATATTGCATAACAACAACTGAAAATTATGCGATTAAACATGATATAATTTCAAGAAAAGTTGAAAAAAACAAAACTATATTTGGTTCATATTTTCCTGAATATGATTCTAATAATTTTGGATGTTCATATGATAATGAATATCAAGGATGGGCCCCTTACAAAGATTTTAATAATGCTATATTAAAAAAAATTAAAAAATTATAAATAATTAATTCACATAATCTATAAATTGCCCTAGGCAAAAAACAACTTTTGGTATATTTATATATATAAAATATATATAATTATGCCAAAACGTTTAACAAAAGAAGAATTTATAGAAAAAGCAAGAGAAATACATGGTGACAAGTTCGATTATTCAAAAGTAGAATATGTAAATAACAGTACTAAAGTATGTATAATTTGCCCTATTCATGGTGAATTTTGGCAAAAGCCTAATGGACACTTAAATGGTCGTGGATGTCCAAATTGTAATGGTGGCGTAAAAATTGATAAAAATACATTTATTAAAAAAGCAAAAGAAATTCATGGTAATAAATATGATTACTCAAAAGTAGAATATGTTAACACTGACACAAAAGTTTGTATAATATGCCCAATTCATGGTGAATTTTGGCAAACACCACATGCACATAGTGGTGTAATGAAATGTGGTTGTCCTAAATGTTGTTTTAGTTTCAATAATAAAGATGAATTTATTAAAAAAGCAAAAGAAATTCATGGTAATAAATATGATTACTCAAAAGTAGAATATGTAAACATGAATACTAAAATATCTATAATTTGTCCTATTCATGGAGAATTTTGGCAAAATCCAATCAAACATTTAAATGGTTCTCAATGTAAAAAATGTAAAACAGATGAAACTAAAACAAAATTAAATGTTTTCCTAGAAAAAGCTAGAAAAATTCATGGCGAAAAATATGACTACTCTTTAGTAAAAGATGAGTTATTGACAAGTTATACTGAAATTGAAATAATTTGTCCTATACATGGTATTTTCAAACAAAAAGTGATTAACCATTTAAGTGGTAATGGTTGTTATAATTGCCGTAATGAAAAAATAGGTAACTTAAAAAGAATGACTTTTGAAAAATTTATAGAAAAAGCAAGAAAAATACATGGTGATAAGTATGACTATTCAAAAGTAGAATATGTTAACACTGACACAAAAGTTTGTATAATATGCCCAATTCATGGTGAATTTTGGCAAACACCACATTTGCATTTAAGGGGTCAAAATTGTATTTTATGTTGTCAATCTCATCTAGAAGAAGAGATGTATTTGTTGTTAACGAATAATAATGTTGAATTTGAAGCACAAAAAAGATTTGATTGGTTAGGACGATACAGTTTAGACTTTTATTTACCAAAACACAATATAGCTATTGAATGCCAAGGTAACCAACATTTTGAACCTATTCAATTTTTTGGTGGTGAAACAGCTTTTAACAAAACAATACAAAGAGATAAAGAAAAATTATTGAAATGTAATGAAAATGGAATTAAAATAATATATTATAGCAATATGAGATTAAAAGAAAAACCCTATAAATTTTATACAAATAAAACAATATTAGAAAAATTAAAAAATGAAAACGTTATTAATAAATAAAAATAAAAAAACAAAACCACAAATTAACTTACAAGTTCAACGTGTGGAAGCTAACATATGGAAAGAATTAGGATTTCATAAGCATCATTACCTTACCCATGAGCTTAACCCATCAGCAAAATGCTTATTGTTTACATGGGATGATATACCAGTTGGGTTTATTGCAATTCTAAATAGTCCAAGACGTGGCAAACCAAACGGATTTTCAGTTTCTAGACTTGTAATTTTACCAGATTATCAAGGATTAGGATTGTCGTCAATTATATTAAATTTCTGTGGTGGCATATTAAAATCATTGGGTGATGATTACTTTTTATATATGAAAACTATTCACGATAAGGTTGGTGATTTTATGAGTAGAAATTCAAATTGGGAAGCAACATCTTATAATGGTAAAATTAGAAGTGATAAATCAGCAGAATCTGAAGGGAAACGTTATCAAAATAGATTAACTCGTAAAAGTCATTGTTATAAGTTTATTGGTTCAGCAATATATGGTTATGAAGATATATTAAAACCAATTAAAGAAATGAGAGAGAAAAAATTAGGAGTACAACTATCACTTTTTTAATTGAAGAATATTATATAAAAAACTTCAATTTATTATGGATAAAAGAAATTCTTCTTTTTTAAAGAATATATTAATAAATGTATTATTTGTAACATTAGCTGAATTAGTTGAAAGATATAAATTAAAAAAACAAAATATAAAATAAATAATGGGGACGTTTAAGATTAACATCTTATATGTCCCCATTTACATTTTGATTTTGATTAATTTACAAAATCATTTCTATTATAGTTTTGCTTTATGAATTTTTTTACCTTATCTATAGTATACCTTGCATTATTACAATTATATTTATTATTAATTTCTTCAATGGTCATTTGATTTATTAACCAATCAACCATTTTGTTTTTAGTATCTTCCCCAAACACTTTGCATATTTTTTCTATTAGGATATTAGTATCCATATTTGATTTTGAATCCTTATCTTCAAAGACAGAATCAAAATCTTCTATTTCCCCATCATACCTTTTAGCATTAACAGCATAAAGTTTTTCTCTTTTCAGATTAGTCTTAAAAGACACAATGATATAGGCGATGAATTCTTCATCAGTTCGAAATTTAAGTTCATTATATTTTTCAATACATTTTAATAATGTGTCATGAAACACATCTTCATCAAACTCTAAATTTCTATTTTTACGCAATTCCTTTTTCAAGGATTTCTTTATTAACTCATAATTTTTACCAATAAAGATTAAAGTGTCAGATTCCATTATATATTCATGAAACTAAAAATTTTTATATTAATTTTTTTAGAAGACACATAATATAAGATATTTTTATATCATTCCTTGGCCACGAAATAAAATAAATAATATATATCTATTATGTAAATTATTGCATAAAAAAATTACAAAACCATACGTATGAAAATAAATAATTTTTTATATTAAATAAATATTTTATTCGTTAAAAAATGAAAATAAATGTAAAAATATTTTTGTTTTTTATATAAAAATTTTATTTTTTTACTTTTTTTACATTTTTTCCTTTGTTAAATATTATAGTGGTGAAGCGCGTTTCAAATAAAAACAAAATAAACTAAAAACAAAGAAAAAAAAATTAAACATTATGGCAGAAGTAATCGAAAGCACAATGCATGGTCATGACCACGCATATGCAAGCAATGCAAAAGGCAACGCAGGATTGACATTAGGAATCATTGGCACATCATTAGGAGGATTATTAGCATTAGGTGGCATGGGTAATGGCAATGGAATTTTAGGTAATATTTTTGGCGGAAATAAGTCATGTAACAACACATGTGGTAACACAAATACCCCATATGTAATGGATGCTGAAGAATTATACTTAGAACGTCAAGCTAGTGCAAATCAATTAGCAGCAACAAAACAATACTATCAAGGAGTAATTGACTTCAATAAAACATTAACAGATAGTTTCTTTGCTGCTTATGAAAGAGATGTTAAGAATTCTTTCGATTTGTATAAAATGAGTAGAGACCAAAAAGATGAATTAAGTAAGAGAATTGATGAAGTGGATAAAAAAGTAGATGTAATGGCAGCTATTCGTCCTTATCAAGATGCTTTGATTAACAATAAAATTGATACAAATGCTCTTATCGCTGATTTCAATTTGTCTCGCAGAACTTGTCGTATGATTCAAGGAGAACTTGTTCTTCCTAGCACACCTACCGTAACTGGTTATGCAAGTTATAGTCCTTGTGCATGCAATCAACCAACAACCCAAGCATAACAAAAAAATAATTAAACTAAAGGGATTGGTAGTTATCTACCAATCCCAATTAAATTAATTTTTAATAATATGAGTAGTGTGTTTTTTCATAATGACGACCCTTTATTAAGGCAACAACCACCACTTACATTGTTTCAAACACCTAATAATCAGAATGTTAACAATGTTAATTTAAGTGATGCATATGCTCAAATATATAAACAACAACTTTTAATGGAAATTCAGCAACAAAATCAATCGACTAATGTCAAAGATTGGGTCGGTGAGTTAGATAGTAAAATGAAAGAGTTAGATACTACGACAGCTGATGTTTTAATTAAAGATAAAGAATTCTCTGAATTGCATAATGATTTACAAGGTTTAATTCAATCGGAATTAATTAATTTGGTTAGAGTTAAAATAAATAGTAATCAAAATGCGGTTGATAATATTAAACGTCAAATGGAAATAATGAAATCTTCTTCTCAAAAAATAAAGGAAGAAGAAAAACAAAATATGAGTGATTTGAATGATTATATTAAGAATTATTCAAATTTAACTTTTGATGAATATAAAAAATTAAAATATGGTGCAAAACCAACAGAAACGACTCAAATAACAATAACTAAAGATTAATGATTTTATAATTATGAACATGATGAATGTAGATGAAATCAAATTAAGATTACATCGTTTTTTAAATAACACAATTGATTTATACTTGCCTCCAGTTGGTTTTTTTGATAAAATGAAAAATTCAACTGCTAAATTATGGGTTGACCAAAATATGTGGAAATTAGATAAAGCATTAAATGCTTTTAGTGATGAAAATAAAGAAATTGATATAGATAAAGTAGTTGAGGCATATCAAGATGCTTTATTTGAAAATGGTGAGATGAAATTAGATGTTAAAGGTATGTTACCAGATTCATTAGACTGGTTAAAAGACATGTTACCTAATAAAATTATATTATTTAAATTAGAAGATTTTCATAGAATCTTTATGTAAAACAAACAAATTAACAATTTTTAACGAGAGTAATTATTATTATTCTCGTTTTTTTTTATATCTTTGCATTGTTTAATTCAAATAAATTTTAAACTATGAGAAAAACAATATTACAACTTGATATTGAAAATAAATTAAAAATTGAAAAGAGAAATCAAATTCTCAAATCATTATTATGTAAGTATTTTCTTCGTTTTGAAGGTCATAACATTTATCTATATTATTTATGTAGCGGTCTGTCATCACATGTTTATATTATAAATTTAGAAGATTATACAATAACTGAAAAATATTTTCATAAGAATTTAATTTTAGAACATTTAGAGCATCACGATTGTTTTGAATTAAATGTTAATAGAGAATGTTTTATTGAACGTATTTTAAAATTTCAATATGATGTTTATAAATATGCTGATAGAATTTCTAATCAAGTAAATAAACTCATGGTTGGTGAAGAAAAAGTTTTTTCATCATACCCTAAACTTTATAAATATGATGAAAATAAGTTAATTGTTAATAATGAAACAAAAAATTTAACATTAGACGAATATAAAAATTACATTGATAAATATAATTCTTTGAAACTTGAATCATGGACTTGTGAAAACAAGGAAAAACTATCAAATGTAGGTAAATTCGCAATTGCGGTTAATCATGCTAGGCAACAAAAAGGTAATATTATTTATTACCCTCGTTTATTTGGAAAAATTTCAAAAAATACAATTAATAAAAAATATTCAATTGACCCAAAATCAATTTTTTATGGTGGTGATTTATTTTGTAAATATGAAAAAAATAGTCATGGTAATATTGGATATTCACATTTAATAGTACTTGAATTAGAGGAACTAAATCATTTTAAGATGTTATGGAATGAATTCATTCATTTTATCATAAAAAATACAAATAAAAATAAAATAGATTATTAATTATGGAATATTTACCTGGACGATCAAATTTAGCTTGTACTATATTTGTACCTTGGGATTGTAATAATAATTGCCCATTTTGTACATCTAAACACATGTATTCAGAAATGAAAGATGAATTTAATTTGGGCGAAATTATTAATAAAATTAAACTTATTAATAATAATCCTTATATTAATGAATTTGTATTAACTGGAGGTGAACCATTATCAAATTTAAATAATTTAAAACAATTAGTCGATTCAATGGAAAAAGTTGTGTATATTAATACAACTCTTCCCAAAATGGATAATATTGATGAAGTGATAAATTATATTAATTCTGAACCAAAGATATGTGGAATTAATATTTCAAGACATATAAATTATAGATTTGATTCACCAACATCAACTGATGATAAAATAGATTTAATTCATAAACCTATTAGAATTAATACTGTGATACCATCATCATTAAATATAGAAAAACTATTTCTTTTCATTGGAAGATATGGTGATGAAAAAAAGATGATTAATTTAAGAGAAGATTATCGTAATATAGATACAACCACATTAAAGGATAGGAATGGTATGGTTGATATATTAGCTAATTATTTTACTTATATTGGCACAAATACATGTTTGGTATGTAATTCTGAGTTTTTTCAAGCACCAAATTGTGTTGTTTGTTATCATCGTGGATTAGAACATTCTTCTTATGAATTAAAAGATAAATGTTATGTAAATGATGTATTAATTACGCCCAATGGTAAAATATATAAAGATTGGGTTTTTGAGAAAGAAGATATTGAATTTAATAACTGGTTATTTAAGTAAAAAAATTATGGCAAGAATTTTTGTAATTGAAGATGAAAAAATTGCTAATGCAATTGAAATTCTTTTAGAAAAAAAGAAACAAATGTGTGCTAGAGAAAGAAGCACAAAAAGTTATGGTAGCGGATTTATTGGTAGTTGTGGTAATTTCCATCCATCTCATAGTGCCTATGGTAGCGGACTTATAGGTAGTTGTGGTGGTAGTGGTTGTGGCGGTTCACATATATCTCATAGTGGTTGTGGCGGTAATAGCCGTAAATGCACTATAATAGGTGGATGTGGATATATTAATAAATGTATTAGTGCGTGTTAATTTTTAAAAAAAATATTTACAATATATTTGTTTTTTAAAAATAAAACATATATTTTTGCAATGTGAAAAATAATTTATTAATGAATATATTTTAATTTAGTGTTATGAGAGTAAAAGAAACAAATTTGGGCGGTGGTGTTATCCGTCTTGAAGTAGTTCCTACTTTTTGTGGTGAATTTATTCCCACTAATGTTGTAGACCAAATTATGCGTGATGTAATGACTAGAAAGTCAAGAGAGTGTAAACCCAAGGTTGAAACTCATCGTTGCAATTGCGGTCGTGTTGGTTTGCCTAATATGCCTTGGGCAAATAAGAATCTTACCCCTCGTCAGAGAGAAGAACTTGCATGGAGAGATACAAGTCGTGAACCCGATGGTATTGATGTTCATGTAGACCGTCCTCGTAAGGAGAAGTTTTGTTCTCAACGTTCTTGGGCAGATGCAATGGCTAAGTATCGTATGCTTGAAGATGCTGCTCGTGCTTGTGATTGGGAATGCCGTGAACCGATGAAGGGTACTATTGAACAACCTAAGAATACTTGGCATTGTTGCGAAAAACACGTTTGTGTTGATGATTTAGTTGAAGAATTACTTTCAATTGTTGAAGATTTGGAAACAGATTGTTATGATTCAGCAAGTGTTGCAGATTATCTTCGTTGGGTATAATTAGAGATATTAAATATAATACGGTTGTTGATTAAATTCTTCAACCGTATTTTTTTTATTTTTAACATTTTATATTTGTATATTTTATTTTTTTTATGTAAATTTGCATTAATATTTAATGTATGTATTATGTTTATTACTATTTTTATTGTTTTATTATTTTGTTTAATTGGTAGTGTTGTTGAATTAAATAAAAAAAATATTCATGAATATTTTAAAAAAGTACGAATTAAAAGATTTGAAAAACAACTTGATTTATATATTAATAAAAATTGTAAAAATATTATATTTTCGGTCCAAAATATGAATCGAATTTTACATCGTTTTAATAAAGAAAATAAAATATCTAAAAATGCATATAGTGAAAACTTATTTAAAAGAGGGAAAGGGTTTTCTAGTCATAATAATTTTTTTACTTATATTAATAGGGGCATTTTTTCTAAAACACCTTTAAATAAGATTTTTTATAATTTATTTATTGATGATTATGATAAGTTAATTTCTGATTTATTTGTTTATTTTGATGGTGATAAACATTCTTTTATTAAAAGAATATGTCAATTATATAATATTCCTTATTGTGGCAATAAATTTGGTTTAAAATATTATACAGATGACATATGTAAAAAACGCAAATATTTTTCTACTTATAAGTATTATAATTTTATGGATGATTTTTTTAATTTAGTTTATTATGTTGATTATTATTATTTTCATTGGGATATGAAAAATGCAAGTAATCATAAGGTAAATGATTTATTTAATTTTATCGTTCATTACATTTTTTATAAACATTGTGATTATTTTACTTTTATGAAACCAGATTATGACTACTTTAATTACAAAATAATAAAAAAATTAAATAAGATAAATAATTAATATGAATTTTATAATTTTAACAATATCATTATTATTAATGATATTTGGTGCTAATCTTTTAGTAAACGGTGCTGTTGATATAGCGAATAGATTTAATATAAATGAATTTATTGTTGGTGCTTTAATTGTTGGTATAGGAACTAGTTTACCAGAATTAGGGGTGAGTTTAAGTGCAACAATAGATGGTTTAAATGATGTTTCTGTTGGTAATGTAATTGGGTCTAATATTTTTAATATATTAGGAATATTAGGTATAACATCAATGATATATCCAATTACAATAAATAAAGAAAGTGTTAAATTTGATATACCATTTTGTTGTATTATTTCAGCAATTTCTTTTATACTATCATTTAATATATTTACGAACAATCCATTTGAACTTAGTAGAATTGATGGGTTAATATTATTATCATTATTTGCAATATATACATATGCATCATTAAAGGTTAATAAAAATACAACTAATGATATTGTTCATAAAAAACAATCATTAGTTAAAACAATATTATGCATAATAATTGGCTTGGCACTGTTGATAATAAATTGTGATTTATTTATTGATTCATCGGTTAATATTGCTAGAAATTTAAATATTTCAGAGTCATTAATATCATTAACAATTATATCTTGCGGTACTTCAATGCCTGAATTGGTTTCTTCAGTAACAGCTGCATTTAAGAAAAAATCAGATATTGCTATTGGTAATATTATTGGTTCAAACATATTTAACATTGCATTTATTTTAGGTACTTGTTCTATTGTACAACCACTAATTAATAGTAACATAACGGATATTGATTATTTTGTTATGATAATATCATCATTAATGATTTTAATATGTGGATTGTTTAATAAAATAACTAGAAAAATTGGATTCTTATTATTTATTTCATTTGTTTTATATATTTTTTATTTAATTTATATGTAATAATTTAATAAAAAAAAGAGGTAGTTGAACTACCTCTTTTTTTTATTAATATTGTGTTTTTGGTTTAATGTGTCTTTTATTACTATTAATTGTAAATGGTATAAAAAGTTTATGAGTATTTTCTTGTAAAAATTGTTTAATATTAACAATTTTATTATTTAATAAAACCCATTTATTTAAATATGATTCATCATGCCAAACAGGTATAATATTATTTTTTAAATCAATTTTTACCATTTTATCAATATCTTCACACATTGAATATATTAAGTCTGATTTACCAAAAAAGAAACCACCTTGTACATATGTATAATTGGTATTATCAATATATGCTAAACTTCTTTTGTTTTCATTATCAACTAAAAATTTTTTAGAACTATCTAAATACCAATGCATATTTTCATTATCATAATGAAAATGTTGTGAAATATTAATTTTTTCAAAATCAAACATATAATATGCGTGGTATATTGGGTTGAATAAAGCATCACCATTTAGGTAACATACATAATCACAATCTATTTTATTTTTTAATATGTATGTCATTTTGAAAAGTGTTACAATTGGCCAATGGTTGTGCTCAATTTTTTTAACAATATAATTCACACCTTTGTAAGTTTTACCGTTAAATTCTTCTAACCCATCTGATAATATCACAACTGTTTTTCTTAAATGTGGCATAAAATGATGGATATTTTGAATAAAATCGTTAATGTATTTTGTGTAATCACCTGTTGCAATATAGTATATTGCTAATGTTTTTGCATTTGTTTCTATTTTATATTGTTCAAATTTTTCCAATAATATATCTTCATAAGGAATCATATCTTTATTGCATTCATAGAAATGTAAATATGACCTACAATAAGGTGTTATATCACCTCTTTTTAGAAATCTATCACACCATTCTTCCCAACTTCTTGAAAAATAATGATTAATCCATGCCTTTTCATAACAAACATATTGTCTAGTTTTTAATCCATTAGTTGAAACCCCATATAAGCATTCGTGATTTGTTATAAATAGTTGTCCTTCAACTTTTAAATTAACTAATGACTTAAAATGCCATCTTTCACTATCTTGATTTATAATATCACATTTGTTGGTATAAGTTGATAAAATAGGAGTGTGTGGGTTATCTATATGACCACTTGCATTAAACATTTGCCAAAATAAATAAATACCTCCCTCTGTTTTATATTCATTTAATAATTTTTGAAGATTCCATCCTTCTTCAAACATAATGAACTCATCAATATCAATGAAAGCAACCCAATCAAATTCTTCTTTGTAATTACTTATAAAATAATTCCAAGTATTAATTTGTTTAGATGTTGTAACACCTATATCACTTAATTTATTTAAATGTACTTGTGGGTATTTGTCACAAATATCATTGTGTGGAATCGACCCATCATCTTCAAATAACCAAATTTCATCAAAACCTAAATTAAGGTTGTAGTTAATCCATTCTTCAAGGTACTGTTGTTCATCTTTAATAACAGTACATGTTGTAGTCTTAAATTTTTGTAATTCTACATTTAATTTTTGATTAATTTCAATTGTTTTATTGTTTAAATAATCATTTGAAATATTAGTATAATCAATTGTTTTGTTACTTAATAATGGAAATAAAAATAATAATTTATCCGTTAAACATTTATTTGAAACAATGATATCATACTTATTAATTTTATTAAATAAATTATATTGGTCATCAACAGTTTGTGATGTTTCCATAATATCATTTTCAATGAAAAGGATTAATTTTTTATTTTTAAATTTGATTGATTCATCAATATTTTCATCGAATAACATTATATATTCTTCATTATTATAATTAAAATTTTCAAAGTCACATTTTGAAAATGATATTTTTTGGTCAATTAAATGTTTTATAAGTTTATCATTAATTTTATTATTTGAAATAATTAAAATTTTATCCATATTAATTAAAAATTTTTAAATCCCCAATGTGAATCAATTATAAACCCACATTTATCTTTATTTAATAAAATATTACTCCAATCTCCTTGGTCATAATTTTTAGCATCATTGATTAAATATAATTTATTAACGCCTAATGAATAGGTGTTTCTACCAACACAACTATTATCTTCATAACCAAATACACATATTCCTAATTTTGGTGCAAATTGTGTGTTAAATATAAGTCTTGTTAAATTATCGCATCCAATAAAGCAATTATCACCAATATAAGATAAATTTTTAGATGTCTTTAATGATATTAAATTTTTTAAATTAAAAAATGATTTATCATTTAATTTTTCAACATTTAAATTTGAAAAATCTAGCATAATGTTTTTATATAATTCATTATTAAATATTGAATTATTAAATGAGATGTCAGTACATTCATCATCAACTAATCCAATATTATATGATTTTTTATTTAAAACTATAATTAAAGAATTTAATCCATTATTTGGTTTTTCATCAATAGAAATTAAATTAAAATTTTCTATTAATTCAATATTAAAATGTTTAATTTTTTCTCCATTAAAAATAATTTCTTTAATATTAGAAATATCTTTAATTAAAAAAGGTAAAACGTGTGAACTTTTTTGTTTACATTCATAATTTATTATTAAATAATCTTTAATACCCATATTATCTTTTTATAAAAAATAATAAAAGTATTTATAAAATCAATATATTTATTGAAAAATGTTTTAAAAAATATTAAAATTATGGAAAAACCTTTAGTGTCAATTTTAATTCCAGTTTATAATGCTAGTGTTGATGTTAAAACAACATTAATGTCATGCTTAAATCAAAATTATTTAAATTTTGAAATTGTTGTTATAAATGATGGTAGTGATGATAATACTGTTAATTTTATAAATGAAATAAATGATGATAGAATAAAATTATATAATAAAATTCATAATGGGATTAGTGAAGCATTAAATTTTGGGTTAAAAAAATGTAATGGTGAATTTATAGCAAGATTTGATGGTAATGAAATAATGGATGAAAATAGACTATCTATTCAAGTTGAATATATGTTAAATAATTCAGATTGTGATGTATTAACAACAAATTTATGGGCATTTAAAAATAATCAATATTTATTTGCTTATACTATGGATAGTTGTGTTATTACTAAAGATGAATTAATGCAATGGAATAGTGTTGCGCATCCAACTATTATGTTTAGGAAAAAAAGTTTAGAAAAATTACCATTTATATATGAACAATATTATGATGGTTGTGAGGATTATAGATTATGGTTTCATTGTATTGATAATGGTTTAAAAATACATAGAATTAATTATAAATCTATTATTTGGTTTACTGAAAAATTAGAACATGAAAATGTAAATAAATTAACACGTAGAATGAAAAATTTATATTTAGAAAATCAAGGTGAATTAACTTGTATTGTTATAACACATAACGAATATGTTGAAGCATTAAAAACAATATTATCAATTAAAGGAACGACTAAAAATACTAATATATTGCTTATTGATGATTATTCTAATGATGGATTAAACTACGAAGAAATGTGTAAAAACAATAATGTTAGATATATAAGAACAAATAATTTCTTAGGAAATGCAAAATGCAAAGATTTCGGTGTCGATTTATGTGAAACAGAATACTTTACTATAATAGAATGTGGCGCAAGATTCTATGATGATGATTGGGATGAAAAAATATTATGTTATTTAAAAAAAGACAATAATATTTTATTGTGCCCAAAAATATCAGAAATAAAATATATAAATGGTGAATATTTTAATGAAAATAATAAAAATAAAATGATGGTAAATTATAATGGTGGATATGTTGATTTTTGTAAAAATGATACTTTAATATCTTCCAAATATATTAAGTCAAACTTCAATTCTAATTTAGATTTAGAAGAAGTAACTTGTATTAATTCAGATTTATTTGCAACAAGTAAAAAATGGTGGAATACAATTAATGGGTTAAAATTTTTTGATGGAGATGGATATGAAGATATATTTTTAAGCATTAAAAATTATATGTTAGGTGGCAAAAATATATTATGCAAAAATTGGAATTGTGGTAAAGTGAGTAAAAATAAAAAATATAATATGTATAATTATTTTATTTTAATATGGTTCTTTTTTACCGAAGAAAAGTATGAATATTATGTTAATAATTTGAAAGAATATATTAGTAAAGAAGAATATATTAATATAATAAGTAAATTTAGATTAAATTCATTACATTTAATTGAATATTTAGATTCGTTTAACCATAGTATTGTTAATACTATTGATAAATTTATTGAACAAAATGCATCATATTTATATATGGTTAATAAAAATGTTTAAAAAATATAATTTATTAAATATTTATTATAAAATAATTAGCTAATTTAAAAATGATATGATTTTAAATAAAAGAATAAAGCATTTACGAACAAGTGGTACTAGTGCTCCAGATAAATCAATTTTAGAACATGGTGAAATTGCCATTGGATATAAAAGTGGAGATGAAACATTTTTTATTAAAAATACTGATGATGAAGTTATAAAAATTATTTCAAAAAAAGAAATAAATTCTTTATCATCTCTTGTTAATGATAGCGCAAAGGGTAACAATGCATTATACAATGCCATTCAAGGTTTAAGTGTAGGTACAGAATTTGGTGCTTATTTAATTGCAGAACAAGCAATGACCGTTGCAAAAGATGCACAAACAGCAGCAAACGCTGCACAAACAGCAGCGACTGAAGCACAAGATGATGCAAAAAATGCACAAACAACAGCAAATAGTGCTTATAGTTTAGCGGATGATGCTTATAGTTCAGCAAATTCTTTATCAGTTCTTGTTAATGATAGTGAAAAGGGTAACAATGCATTATATAATGCCATTCAAGGTTTAAGTGTAGGCACAGAATCTGGTGCTTATGTAATTGCAGAACAAGCAATGGATGCTGCAAAAGATGCACAAACAACAGCAAACGCTGCGCAAGCAGCAGCAAATGCTGCGCAAACAACAGCAAGTGCAGCACAAACAGCAGCAGATAATGCTTCTAGTTTAGCTAGAAATGCTGCAAATAATGCAAGTGCTGCACAAACAACAGCAAATAGTGCTTATAGTTTAGCGGATGATGCTTATAGTTCAGCAAATTCTTTATCATCTCTTGTTAATGATAATGCAAAGGGTAACAATGCATTGTATGATGCAATTCAAAGTTTAATATCGTCAAACAATGACTTGACTAATGAAATTACTCAATTAAAGAAGCAAATTGCTGGTGGTAGTTTTTAATAATAATAATAATAATTTATATATCTAAAATAATATATGTCTTATAACGGAGTAAAACATTTAAAAACAGCAAGTGGAAATGCGCCTGAAGCATCTATGTTAGATCACGGTGCAATTGCAATTGCTTATAAAGAAGGAGAAGAGTCTATTTTTATAAAAAATACAAATGATGAAATTGTAAAAATAAGTTCAACCAAAGTATTTAAAGATATTGATACTCTTTATGCGAGAATTAGTGAGGTTACTGGTGGGGCTTCAGATGCATTGCAATCATTTAAAGAAGTTAATGATTGGATTAAAGAACATGAAGAGGATTATAAAGAATTGACTGCTTTAACAAACACATATGCAACGCAAACAAGTGTTAATTCTGTACAAACTACAGCAAATAATGCTTATAGTTTAGCAGATGATGCTAATGATGCTGCAAATGCTGCACAAGCATCAGCAAATTCTTTATCAGTTCTTGTTAATGATAGTGAAAAGGGTAACAATGCATTGTATGATGCAATTCAAGGTTTAAGTGTAGGCACAGAATCTAATGCTTATTCTTGTCTTTTAATTGAATTAATAGCAAATAATGCACAAACAACAGCAAACTCTGCACAAACATCAGCAGATAATGCACAAACATCAGCAGATAATGCACAAACAGCAGCAAATAATATTAATACTAAACTTAATGATACAACAAGTGGATTAACAGCATTATATAATTCGATTTTATCTTTAGAAACTTATAAAAATGAATTATTTGATGAAATTAATGCCATTAAAATTCAATTAGGTGGTGGTAGTTATTAATCAATAATATTTTATTATGTTAAAGATAGCAACTCATAATAGTGGAACAGGAGAAAAGGGTAAAACTTTTTTTCATGATTTATTTTCAATATTTTCAAAATGTCAAAATAAAACTATTTTAGAACAATGGAATAGTGGTGTTAGATTTTTTGATTTACGTATTGAAAATGAATTACATTTAGCTCATGGTCTTTGGAGTAGTAAAATTACATTACTTGATGTTTTAGATATGCTAAATGAAATTAGTTTAACTGATAAAGAAAATAGTACTTTTGTTATGATAACTATTGAAAGAAATTATCATGAAAAAACAATTACTTCACTAGTTAATTATCTTATGACATTAAAAAAGAAATATAATAATTTACATTTTGTTAGTATAAATAGGAAAAGACCAAAATGGGAAACTGTTGTATTTTATAATAAAGTAAAATATGTAAATGATTATGTATCAGTACCTTGGTTAACTGAATGGGAACATTTCAATTTGAAAAATTGGAAACGTTTTATACCAATACCAAAAATTTTACATAAAAATCATGTTAGAAAATATAAATTTAATACTAATTATTTTGTAATGGTTGATTTTTATTAATAATAAAAAAATGCTAATCTTTTAAAGGTTAGCATTTTTTATTTTCTATTTAAAAAACAATCGGTAATTTTTTTCTTTTATAAGAACTTTTTATCCATCTATTAACAACATTTAACACCACTTCTTTAGTATATTTATTAAAAAGGAAATTAAATTCATTGTTTATTGATTCTTCAATTAAATAATCTGGGATTTTATTTTCATTTAAATAATCTTTAATATATTTTTCTTGAAATGATGTGACTAATGCTAAAATATTATCAACGTCATTATATGTTTTAGCACCAATTTGTTCAAGGTCTGAATTACTAATACCCAAACCATCTGTTGGTGTTAATGAAATTGAAAAGTCAATTGCTTTTTTCTTTTCCAATTCATTATTAACATTATACGTTTCAGATAAAAATTTTGCTATATCATATACTGTTGTTTTCCAAATATTTCTCATTGGTGAAATATCCCCATTATCGCTAACAGTAAAGAAACCTAAATTGTATTCAGTAAAATTACTGTTATCAACCATCAAACCATTATTTTTTTGTGTTAAATCTCTCAAACATATCATTCTCATTCTTGCTTTAACATTCCCCATTCTTATTTTAAATTGAGTAGAATTAACATCATCTTGTTCTGTTATTAAAGACTTTTTTAAATTTTGAAATTCGGATGTCCAATCGATTAACTCAAAATTAGAGCAAAAAGCATTTCCTACTAATTCTGCACTTTCTTGTTCAATAGGTTTATTTGATTCTATTGAAATATATGCACCAATTAAAGGTATATTTAATTCATCACAAACTGGTTTCATCATTGCAGCATTTACAGTACTATCAATACCGCCACTAATTCCAATTACAAGACTTTTAATGTTATTATCAATAATATATTTTTTTACATTATTTTGTATACTTAATATATAAGATTCAATATTATCCATAAATTTGATATTTATACCATTGTTATGTTTTCATTTTGACAATATTTAATTAATTCTTCATTATTGTCATCGTGTGCGATATAATCAATAAGAACATTAATTTTTTCTTTATGCCCACAATTAACTAATCCCTTAATAGATTCTAATACACAAAATCTACTCATTATACCACATATGTCTATTTTTTCAATTTCTTCATTTTCAATTAATTTATTTATGAAATTTGAAGATTCTTTATTGTCCATAATTGAGTATTCTTCTTTTTTACTATCTTCTCCCTTTGTTAAAACAAATACTCTATTATTTGCATTATTTGCATTTACAAAAATTGAATCATAAATTGAAGCACCTACACTATGTTGAACACAATGTGTTGGCCACATTCCACCATTATGTTTAAAAGAACAATGATTAATTGGATGGTTATCAACTGTAATAATAATTGATGAATAATCTTTACCTTGTTCTGTTATAAATTCAGATAAACAATCCATTTGATGTTGTGACCCCTTTACTGGAAGGTCTCCATTATCTAAAAAAGAATATTGTGGGTCAATAATTAATAAGATTTTTTTTGCCATAATTTAAATTTATTTTAAATATAATTTTTTACTTTTGATTAAATCAATTATTTTATCAGAAACATAGTATTTGATAGATTTATTATTTTTAATTTCATTTCTAATAAATGTTGAACTAATATTATTGATAATAGCATTTTTTGCGTATATGATTTTACTATCAATATTGAATTTTTCATTTATTTGCTTTAACTTATTATTAAATAAGTCTAACGGATTTTCATCATTGTCAGTTTTAACTCTAGGGAAAACTATAATATTATGCGTTAATATATATTCAACATCTTTCCAAGTGTCTAAAGTTAAAAAAACATCTAAACCAATTATCATGTAAAATTCACAATTTTTTGTGCCTTCACAAATATGTTTTAGTGTATTACTTGTATATGATGGTTTAGGTAATGTTTTTTCAATTTGATTGACATAAAATTTTTTATTATCAATTGTTGCATAACTTGCTAACATTAATCTATCATCAATATCCAATAAATCTTTTTGTTCTTTAAATGGGTTTTGAGGACTAACTATAAAATGCACTTCATCTAAATTAAAATGTTCTATTGCATAGTTAGCAACCATCAAATGCCCATTATGTATTGGATTAAAAGAACCAAAATATAAACCAACTTGTTTCATATTTTAAAATGGTAGGTCATCATTAGACACATATTTTTTCAATAACAAATCATATAATTCATCAAACCAACCTCTTAAATCTTCTTTTGTTAGGTTTTCTTTTAGCATTTGATTAAAAATTCCTTGTGCATCAACTTTAATAATATTTTTTTGATATTCTGGAACTTTTTCTCCTTTACAGACTTTTTCAGCCCAATCTACTATAGGACTTGTATATCCTAAAAACTCAGCGAAAAGTAAAAACAAAGGTGCATTAATTGTTTTTTCATTTTTAATTTCTGTAGTTGTATTTTCTACAGTAGTACTAGTTTCGTTATTCATTTTGATATTTTTTTATAATGTTTTTTAGTAGTTAAATTTTGCCAAATAGAATCATCGTGTTTAGGCAATATGTAAGTTTCCCAACATTTTTTACACGTAGTTTTATAAGCGTTATTCATTGTTACCCCAATATCATTTGTTTCACCACAAAATTCACATACACTTCTACTTTTTAATTCAGCATTATATATTTCACCAATTAATTTACAATTTGCATTGTGTGGTTGATTTAAACAAATTTTTAAGTAACCATCATGTTCTTTAATGTATGCTATTCCAATTTTATCTTTAACATCTTTTTGTTGTTTATCATATTCAATGACTTTATCAACAATTGGTTGATATAATTTTTCCCAACCTTTACCACATCTTAATATTGAAAATTCAACCATGTTTACTTTTTAAATAATAATTTAACAATGATGTATGACCAATTTCTTCAAAGACAATTTTCAAAGAATCATTATGTAAATATTTTTTAATATATTCAACAACTTTTTCTTTTTGGAGATTATCATCACTTAATTTTGCTTCATTTAATATATTTTTATCAATATAAATTACAATGTTATCCAAAAACATATCCACATAATATATTGATTGCATTAATGCATATGCTTTATCGCTATTTAAGTTTTGATTTTTTATTATTAACAAAAATATTTTATATATCTTAATAAGGTTTTTATCTAATTTACTAGAAATTAAAATACATTCGCTTTTTTTATTACTATTAATATCTTTATTTTTAACTTGTTCAACTTTTTTATTTTCAGAAGTAATTACAATTGGTTTTTTTGAAACTTCTAATGCTGATTTATGAATTTTTGGTTTATTTGGGCATGTGTTATCAACCAATAATTCTTCATCATCATTAATAACTTCAGTTGCATTTCCAATTTCAATAATATTTTTATTAATAATAGTTTTTTTTTCGATATTTTTTAATTGATAATTGTTTTTACCATTAAAATATTCTTCATAATTTGAATCGTACCAATTGTCATAATAGTTATATCTATATTGTTTTACATTATTTTTGCCATAAATCAATTCATTTATAAATTCAATAATATCATTAATTATTAAACAAATCATTACAAATGAAAACATTGACAATAATATTGCACCAAACGTATAATTTTGGTAAATACATTCTGATGCTGATATGCAAGAAATTATTAAAAATAAAATTTTTAAAAAAACATTCATATTATCTTTTTTTACAAAAATACATAAAATTATGCATTAATACAACATAAAAATGTTAAAGAATATTAATTCTAGTATCTTTATGCGGTTTATATTGTGATTTACGATTAAAAGTCATTCTTTTCTGACCAACTTCTACGTAATAAACCAATAATTGCTTATTTCCACTTAATGTTACTTCTTCTTTATCATTTTTAGTAATAATTGTATCTAATACAACTGAAATACATCTTTTGCCCAAATCATCTTTTGTTAGATAATTACGATTAGTGTCTTCAATAAATGATTTGATTTTATCTGGTCTAAATTGACAAACCAATGAATCTTCTGAAAATGAATCAAATCTTTTATGCTGTGATGATTTAGCATAGTTATTTTTACCACTCACATATGCTTCACCAATATAATCATATCTAATGTCAAAACCGTTTTTAATTAAAAGTTCTTTAACAATAGGTTCAGCAATTTCGGTTTTATTTCTTTTATTCTTACAAGAATTATAAATGTTTAAAATTTCATCATCAGATAATTTGATTATAAAATTACCACAACTTTTACTTCCAAATAAAACATCATCGCCAACATAATCATTATTAATCCATTCATATTTTGTTTTATCACATGGTATTAATGATATGTTTGAAAAATTATTTGACCAAGCACCGTACATGTCAGCAAATTTCTTATTTACATAAAAATATGTGTTATGTATTTTATCTTTATTTTCACGATAACCACACATTCTACCTAATAATGCTTGAGCTGTTGTATCTGCTTTAACTGAATAATCATAAATCATGTATACAATATCCTTAAATGAACTATTAATTGTAATACCAGCTCTAAAAGCACCTTTAATTAATACAATCAAAGGTTTTTCTTTACTATTAATACCTAATAGTTTATAAGATTTCATACGATTATTTTCATCTTTCAATAATTGAATCATTCTGTTTAATTTATCATATTCAATTTTAGTACCGCTAGAATACATTTCAAAAACATTGAAATTATTTTTGACATAATCATTTTCTTTAATAATATCAAAATTTCTAGTTCTTATGAAAATTACACCTAATTCATTATTTTCTGCCATTCTTTGGTCAGCATCTATAATATAGTCAAAGATAGCACCTTCTTCTGAAATATCATCTTTATCAGCATTTTTAATTAAATCATTATTCAAATAATCATTAATACCAACATAGTTATCATCTATTTCAATTTCAATCATTTTTTTAGTCTTTGCCATATCACTAACCAACTCATCAAATGGAGTTGCTGATACTGATACAATATATATATTTCGTTCAATTAGCAAATCTTGATTTTTCCAATCAATACCTTGTTTGATTAAAAATTTTGTTAGGATATTTTTTTCATTAGAACCATAATGTGATTCATCAATGAAAATTACAGAATTATCTAAATTTTCATTAAATTTAAGCAAATCACTATTTTTTAATACAAAAAAACGATTATCACATAAATTCTTTTTTGATTTCTTGCTAGAATATACGTTATCTTTATTTGCCCCAATAACTTGTTCCAAAATTCTAATGTTAGTTTGTTCTTTAAGACCACAATCATTCATTCCTGTGATAAATATAAATTTTTTAACCATCATACTTTTGTACAATTTTGTTTTTAAAATAATATTTACAACAGCATTACAAACAGATGTTTTACCTGCTTGCATAGGTGAAACCAAGTTTACATGATTACTTCTTAACACATTTGAACCTAATTGTAATACAATTTTTCTTGCTGTATTAATTTGTTGGTCATGAATATACCCACAGTTATTTTTATCATCAGATTTTCTAAAAAAACTGTTATTTCTTTTCATTAGAATCTCAGTCAAAGCATTTTTGTTCATCGTTTTATTATATTACATTATTTTGTGCAAAGATATAATAAAAAAATGACATGAAAAAATATTTTAACTTTTTTTAATATAAAAATACTTCGCTAATTTGTTTAGCATTACTTAAACATTCGTAAATTCCTTTTCTACCTCTTTCTTGGAATATTAATGATGGGTCTTTATCTTTTTCAATTGGAATAACTCTAATCTTATTATATAATCTCCCATGATTTAATAATTTATATAATAATACTGCACTTTCTTCAGCATCAGCATCTAAAAAAATATTGATATTACTATTCGCTTTTTCATTTAATTTTTTGTAAAGTAGATAATCCTCTTTTAATGATTTACCTAGTAATGGTATTGAATTAGGTACTATAATGTGGTCAAATGGTCCTTCTACTAAAGTTATATCAGCATCCCATTGAATTTTATCTTCATTAAAGATAATTCCTTTTCTCTCAACAACTGGATTAAAATATTTTTGTCTGTGTGACAATTTAGTAAAATCTCTTCCAGTCCAATAATTTAATTCACCAAATTCATTAAATGATGGAATTATAATTCTAGATGAAACTTGTATGTTGTCTTTATCATAGTCAGTAAAACCTATACTATGTTTTTTTATTATATCCCAATCAATACCTCTTTTAAACAAATAATCCAATGCACCTTTATTATATGAAGTTTCAGATGTTAATTGTTTAAAATTTGATGGTAATTCTAATTCTTTATTATTATTTTCAGTATTAAAATCAATATTAAAATCGTGCTCATTAAAATGTAAACTATATAATTTACTTTCTTTTAATGATTTAATTGTTTCTTTATAATCTCTTAATAAATCATCATTACCATATAACTTAATTAATTTAAGAATTGAACCTTGCATGTTGTCAAAACATGACCAACAATGATATACACCTAATCTTAAATTAACTTCCAAGTTAAATTTGTTTCTCTCTTTCTCACCCTTATCTTCTATGCATTTTATACAACCATATTGTAATTGATATGTTGTATCTAAATTTCTTTTTGATGGACCTAGAAATGAATCTAATATTTTTTTTAATTTATAAATTTCTGACGGAATCATATCTATTTATAATATAAAAATAGCGGAGTTGTGTTACTTAACTCCGCTATTGATTATTTCAAATTTCATAATTTTATGTGGTACTAAAAATTTAACTTCAATTGAAGAAGGATAATACGTATTTATTTGGTAATTTGTTTTTTCATTTAGTACCTTATAAGAAAGACTATATTGACTTTTAGAAGTAATTAATATATCCTTTCTTTTATCTCCACTAATCAACGGAGGCAAATGGTAAATTTCATTTACCTTTAAATCTTCCCAAGTTGTTATACTTTTAACTGATTTAAGCATTTCCCTCATTTCTCCAACACTATATGTTTTTTCAATTTTAGGTTTACTAACATTTATAGGACACCAACTTGGAGCACTTATTAGTTCATCTTTTTCAGTTGTTAAATCAATTAAAACTTTAGTCTTTCCGTGAGCACAATACCAATTTTTTCTTTCATCATAAATTTCGCTTTTAATTACATGACAATTAGCGAATTTACAATTGTTACAATATTCACAACTCATATTTTAAAAAGGGTTTACGGTGAAATATTTCGTTACTTCATCCATGTTAGACAATCTGATAATTGCTTCATCAAACATATTTTTATTTGCTTTTTTAAATTCCTTTTTAGTTTTTAAAAAGTCATCCCAAGATATATTATGCCCATTATGTATTAATGACATATATTCACAAACTAATAACGCTTCTTCTTCATTTTCTGGTCTTTTAGCACCATTATTAAGTTTATCCATATCTTCGAAATACTTATCACCAAAAATTCTATAACAAGCTAAGTCGAAAATTTCTTGTCCAATTAAACCAATAGATGATTTAGAATTACAAACTGGTTCATATATAAAATGCAATAGATTATTAACTAATATTGTTATAAACTCATATACATCATTAGCAAAACGTCTATTTTCTTTTAGCATTTTAATAGATAATTCATTAAGTTTATTAGACATACCATCAAATGATGTAACACCGCCTAATGGATTATTACTATCTTTATAAACTTTTTTAAATGTTTGTTGTATCAATTCATATTCATCTTTATTCTTCATTATTCGAATAAAAGACATTAATACAATTTTACTATATTCTTTTTTTATTTCCATATAATATCTTTTTATTTTGACAAAGCAAAAATATAAAATTATTTTTAAATAAACAATTTTTTAATAAAATCTTATATTAGTATTTTTTTCTTCTCTTATTATTAAGCAAGAAAATTTAGTAATAGATTGAATATCATCTATCAATAATTCAATATTGTTGTTCATTTTGGCAATATTGAATTCAACGTAATATTCATTAATATCATTCTTATTTATTTTAGAAAAACTAAAATAAAAATTAGAAATACATTCTCTCTCTAATTGGTCATCAATGATGCCTTTAACAAATTTTGCGTCATTTAAATTTTTCATATAATAATTTTAAAAAGTTCAAAAGAGGTCACGATGTGATTCGAACACATGAATAATGCTTTTGCAGAGCACCGCCTTAACCTCTCAGCCACGTGACCATATGCCCTATTTTATTAGGGCAAAAAATTAATTAAGTTCTTTAATCCAACGAGCAACAGTCTTATCGCTTACTCCAAACTCTCTAGCAATTTGACGATAAGAAATTCCCGAATCGTGCATTTCCTTCATTCTAATGGCAATGAAACGTTTGTTATCTTGCAAAGACATTTCATCCTCACCACTACTTCTTTCAACTGCTTCTTGTGATAAAGTAGTTGCAGTTGTATCATTTGTATTTTCGAGACCCTTCTTAAAAATAAACAACATTGTCTTTTCTTCGTTATTGTACTTTGTCTTCATATTTGTAATTAATACATCATTAGGCAAAGTGGTCACAACTCTTCTTTCACTAGTCTGATTTCTAGATTCGGGTTCTGATTTAACAATAACAGTTAATGTTCTATTTTCAATTGAATAAGACATGATATCTTCATCACGGTCATAATCAACATTTACAACAAACTTATCATCAAGATTTCTAATCTTTTGTTTAAGTTTATCAAATTCATTTCTAATAGAATCATTAAATTCCATCATTTCGTTAACTAATTTAGTAGTGTCAAAATCATGAATCATACGACTAATTTCATTAACACCATCTTGAATTAATGACATTGCTGAATCAGCAAAAGTTCTTAAAGTTCTCATAACAATTTAATTTTTTATATTTAATTTATTTTTGAATTATAAAACATCTTTATAAAATATCCTCTACTTTTATAATCTATTTTTTCGCCTAAATATGAAAATAAATAACGTTCTTTAATTCTAAGTTTAAGTATAAATTTATCAATTATTACATTTGGATAATTTATTTCTATAACATGAATTAAATCATTGACAAAAATATCTAAGCAATATTTGTTAAAAAAATTATCATATTCGTGTTCAATACAATCATTATATGTAAAACTTCCACCTAATGTATGTGGTAAATCATCTGGTAAGTTATTTTCATTAAAATCACTTAGCATAACATCATCTATTTCAATGTTATTGAAATATTCTTTGATAAATCTTTTAAATATACTTTTATATTTCTCCAAATATGTCATAATACTTTATTTAGTATTGCAAAGATATAATAAAAATTTTACATTAGGAAAATAAATAACTTAAATTATGTTAAATTTTCATCATTAGTATTTTTATTAATAGTACATTCAAAAATAGTGATTTTATCATAAGGATTTAATGTTGTAATAAATTTATCATAATAATTTATAACCCAATCAATTGATTTATGTCCATCATCAATATCAAACCACCCTTTTTCACTTAAAAAAGCATAATGCCAAAATGAACAATTATGAGCAACATATTCATCTTTATTTTTAAAAGATTTAAAATATGTTTCCTTATCTTTCATGTTATTAAAGATAGTTTCATCTGTTTCATTTTTAATCGAATCACCTTCAACCACTAATTCCCATACCCTATCATACAATTCAGTATTAAACATATGCATTTTTTCCCAATCAACATCTTTTGCAAATGCTTGATATGATTCTTGTCCATTTCTTAACTTTAATGGTAATGCTAAATTTTTCCCAATAGTATAAGTTAACCATTTACCATCTGGATTTTTATCAGACCAAGCATCACCATTTTCATCATAATACAAACCTTTAGTAACACTCGAATAATAATCAAATGTAGACATTTCATTTATATCTTTAACTCTCTGTTTTAAATAATCTAAATGAAAACCATTTAACTGAAATTTTTTAGGGTTATTCGTTATTTCAGTTAATACTTTAATACTGTTTTTTTTCATTTTATCAGCATCTAGATACTTATATTTCAAGTATCTTGGGACTGTTAAATTCATATCATACTTATTCATTAAGTATTCTGGATTATCCCCTACAACTAAAACTGTAAATACTTTATTACCTTCCATAATTTTTATAACTTAAAATCATCAAAAATAATTGATGTTAATGTTTCTGTATAATCAGATATTAAATTATTAATATTATTTAATTCTAAGTCATCATTTAAAGCAATACCAACAATACCATCACTATTTTTATTTATATTTTTTTGGTGAAAATGTCCATAAACCCAAAAGTCTATTTTTTGTTTATTTTCAATTAAAAAATTATAAATTTTAAGTAAATTTTCTCTTTCTTCCTTAACATCTTTACTTAAATCTTTATCAAGTTTAAACCAAGACTTTAATCCACTCTTTTCAATAGGGAACATGTTAGATGGACTAGAATGGGTCACAACTGAATTAATTTTTAATCCTGTTGACAATAACTCATTTAATAAGTTTTCATCATAAATAACTTTTTCATTTTCCCAATATAAACGTTTATAATTGTTCTTTGAATATTTATTTAATCTAGTTTCTTGTGTTTTTCTCCAAAGTCTATCAACAGAAATAGCACCACCAACACATAATGTTGTATTATTACGAGTTATGATTACTGAATAATCTTTAACACAAATAATATTACTAAAATTTAACTTGTCTTCATTAAAGTAAGATGGGTCATCATGATTACCTCTAACAAAAAAAAGTGTGGTATTATTAATTTTCATTAATTCATTAATTTTCTTTAATGTATCAACATAGTATTGGTGTTTATTAAACCCAAATCCACAATCACCAGCAACTATAATTACTGAATTAGAATAATCAATTAATTTTGTTTTTATTGTAACATGTTTACGTTTAAATGATTCAACAAGTAAATCATGTACATCAAACTCTCCTTGTTCGACATTTTGGGAGTTTTCTTCTTGAATTAAAGGGTGAACATCTTCTTTTTCTTCAGTTATTTTTTTTATCATCCCATTTTTAATGTTATTGAAAAATTGAGAAAATTCACCATGAACATCACCAACAAAGAAAAGTTTTTCTATTTTAGAATAATCATATACCATAATAAAAATTTTATATAAATGTTACTTTACAAACATATACATTTTTATTTTGAAAAACAAAAAAAAGTGGGTTTTTTTCCCACTTTTTTATTACTTTTTTTATTTACTTGTATTAAATGCTTTAGCAAACAGTTCTGCAAGAATTGCTGAAAATTCGCACACATCCAATCCGTCAGTGTTATTTTCAAATGCTTCTGGAGCAATGTAAGATTTCAAATTGATGTTTTTTGACTTAGCCATTTCAAAATCTTCATCTCTAACAACCAAATCTTTACGCTTACCCAAAAGTCTCAGAGCATCAATATTTGAGCGTCTAATTGCATTACCAAGTGATGTGCAATTAAAGTCATTTACGATATTTACATTAACCTTTGGATTGTTAACCAATTTTTCAAGAACAAATCCTAAGAAAGGATATTCTGCTGCAACATTAATGGCTGTATCAAAGTTACTATCCTTTACATTAAAGTCAAAATCATCAAGACTAACAATATATTCAATCATTGACTTAAGATTTTTCAACTTTGAAGAATTCTTATTTGACAAGTAATCTGACTTATACATATAAAGCATACTCAACAAGAATGGTTCTTCCATATGGTCTTTGACATTAACATCAAATCTCTTATTAGAAACCATACAACGGAAAAGGTTAATCATATCACGTTCAATAACCTTGTGTATGGGATACTTATTATCAAAAATATGATTAATGTCAAAGTCTTTGCTTGAAATAAGTTCAATTGCTTCATCTTCACAACCCTCATCGATATACTTATGAAGTAGAATTGATGGTTCAATTTCAACTTGATTAACAAAATCACTTACCTTAATCTTATTCTTTTTCAAGAATGAAATAGGTTCATTAATTGCACCGCCAAATGAATCCAACATGAATTTAACAGATTCAACACCATACTTGTCTTTTTCAACTCTAATTCCAATTACAGAGTTAGAATTGTTAACTTCATTATCGAAATTAATCATAACATAACATTCGTTATTACAAATCAAATTGCTATAATTAATAAATGTATGGGCAAACAACTTTTCAGTCAAATTTCTATCTTGCAATTTAACAATAATTGTATTATTGTTTTGATAAACAATAGATGCTAGTTTTGATGACTTATTATATCCATCAATCATCTTGATAAAATCAACAATATCCCACTTAAAGTTCTTCAAAGGTCTAAGTCTCATAAATATTGACTTATCAATCTTATTGTTTGCCAACACTTGGTCGATAGAAATTCTACCACCCTTATATGATATACCACTGCCAGTCATACTACCATTTGTTGTACTATGTGCATTGGTAATACCATGTCCTTGACGAATTGTAAAACCAATATGTGCCAAATCATCTCTTTCAGGTAGCGAAAAGTCAAAGTAGAAGTACTGTGTTGCATCATTATGTCTCTTAACATAATCATTAAAGTAACTTTCTTGCTTTGTCAAACACCAAGCAGTTCTACCACCACCACAAATTTTAGAACTTGATGCAAATGATGGTACTGAAATGATTACAATATTATCCTTATCATAAACAACTTCACAGTCAGTTGCATTTCTACTAATATAACCAAGCATATCTTCCTTATCCCAAACATAAGATTCAGTCAATGCTGTATTAATAATATTTTCAAGTTCTTGCATGTTATGCAAGGATGAAGATGTGCTAATAAGTCGGTCTTTATGACTCTTATGAAGACTTTCAACTTTCTTGAAAATTTCATGCCACTTGATTAATGACTTTGATGTCAATGCATCAATACCATTAGAAACATTTTTCAGCACAACTTCCTTAAGCATTTCACGCTGATGGGTGTTGAACTTATTGATAACTTGTTTAACAAAAGAAAGCATGCTCAATCCATTAATTTCACGCATCAACTGATGAAATTCGTCTCTCTTTGTATAGGACACAATATTACCTTTAATCAGATTCTTAATCTCTTGCTGATTATTATCAGCCCAATTCTTAATCTGCTTAATCATGTCAATATGACACACTCCACCAAACACTGCTTTAATTGCCCAAACTTGATAATTTGTTTGGTCGGAAAACATTGAAATGATTTCTTCAAATGTTGAATCATTATCAACATCAATGTTAAACTTCATTACCAACGGACTGATTTGCTTTTTTGAATAAACTACTTTTGACATAATGTTTTTTAAATTTATTATTTTTGTTTTACTTGTTTAACTTTAACGATGCAAAGATATAACATTTTTTTTACATATTCTAATTTAAAATCTAAAAAAATGTTAAATATATTGAAAAAAATATACAACCTATGATTAATGTGTATAATGAATATAATGTATCTCGTTTTGGTTCATCTATTTTATAAACTATAAATGAAACTATTGAACCTATTTTCATATTTATGTATAGTCCTAAACTAATTAGGGCTATACATAAAATTAAAAATTTAATGATTATCATGCTAAACTATATTTTTCTTTAATTACTTTTTGGTATTCTTCATTTAAATTATTTGATGACAATAAAGATTCTAAAGTGTTATTATCATTCATAGCTATTAAATGGAGTAATAATTCATCATTTACATTATTTTTAATTGAAAAATCAAGTTTCGTAACAAATATGTCAACTATCCAATTTAATAATTGTGATGTTTTTGGTAAACCACGCAATGTTTTCTTAATGAAATTATGAAAATTGAATTGTTTTTCATACTTTAAAATGATATTCAATGCCATGAAATAACCACATAACATTTTTGTATTAATATCAATATTACTAGTATACATATTGTTAATATCACTATCTGATGGTAATTTTCCACGACCATGATGACTTATTCTACTAAGTATATCAAAAATCAGATTATTAATTTCACTAGTTGTTAAAAAATCTGATAATTGTAAATCATTAGAATATATCAATTCAATAATTTCAATTGTATTTAATTCAAATATACTATTTTGAATATACATATATATTTCATCATGGTAATGATTTACTAACCCCTTTTTCTTAATAATTTTAATAAAAGATTCATCTTTTAGTGTATTATCAAAAATGTCATAATCAATCTTACGCAATGATTCAAGCATTACTTTTTTTGCATCATAAACTCTGCATATAGTATCATATGGAAGATTAAAATCATTTAATGTTTTATTAAATGAATTATTAATTGGGCAACAATTAATATTATAAACACTACTTGATGTTTCTTCATTACTAATTAAATCATTATGAATTATGGAGAATACAATTCTAGTTTGGTCAAATTTATTCTTTGAAAAATCAACAAAAATTAAATGCTTATTATTAGCATCTTTACTAAATACTTTATTGTATTTTCCACCAAAAATAAAACGTATGTTATTATTATTTGTGAAGAAAACAAATTTCTCATTTTCATCTAAAATAACATCATAATTATCTCCAATCGCATATTCCAAAAACGCCATAAATGATTCTCTATTCCATTCATATTTAAATGAATAATTCATATTATAAACAGATGGTGGTAAGTTTAAATCATTTAAAATCTTATGAATATTACCACTTATTGTCTTAAATGAACGTATCTTGGATTCATAATTATTATTCATTAAATTATTATTGGTAAAAGAATGTGCATGAGTTATAGACGTTATTCTATTTGTTGTAAAACCAATAATTGAATATTCATCATCCTCATCTTTATTAAAGTCAAACAATATACATTGATCTGTATCTGGATGACACATATACTGATTCCAATATGATTTGTTTTTAGAAATACACCAATTAGTTGTTTTAGCTAAATGTTTTATTGTTTCATAATCTAAACATTTAATTACAACAATATTATTTTCATTGAATAATATTTCATATTTTAAATTTTCACAATTTTCCAAAAATGACATGAAAGATTTATGATTCCAATCATAATGCAAATTAATCAAAAATGACATTTTTGAAATAATTTCATCAACATTTTCAATTGTAGAAACTTTACGTATAAAGTTCTGTTTTTTTGTCTGACTAAGAGTGCTGAATTTATTCAATACAAAAATATCTTTATCAGATAAAGAATGACATTTTAATAATTTTTTCTGACAAGTATTAAATGTATTAATAACGTCATTTGCCCTTTTAATGCGTTTTAATGCAATCATTTCATCTTGCATGGCAAATACATCATCTGTCTTATTATATGCTGTTATAGTGCCTTTAATGAGTTTATTTGACAACTTACCATAGTTATTAACCCAACATGATATATGATATAATGTATTTAGTGAAATATAACTCTTATAGAATACTTTGATTGCCCAAGCAAATAAATTAGGAGAATCACTAAACATTGTAAATATATACAACGGATTGCTATCGTAATCATCATTAATAGTCAAACTTGAATATACCGATGATAATAATTTTTTATTATTATTGAGCATATTCATGTATAATTCATCAATATTTTCTGGAAGTAACAGAATAAAGTTTCCAAAAACCATTGAAAAAGGACCTACACCATTATCAACAAATTCACATGCATAACGATAATTTTTTAGACAATCTTTTGAATTAATTATCTTTTGCGCTGTATCATATCTCAAATAATTTGATAAATTATTACCTCTACGATTATTTAAGAAAAATAATGAATTTTTATGCTCCCTTTCATTTGTCATTTTTTTGACAACATAACCACAAGTGGTTATGTTGCCATTGAAAAATATAATTTTTCTAGGAACTCCATCCTCTAATGAATTATATAAATGAGAAAAACTTCTAATTTTCTTTCCAATCATAAATTAAAATTTAATTTCAAAATCAAAAACTTTTGCAAATTTTTCAAAATCAATATTATTATCTTTACAAATATTTTGAATATTTTCTTTTATTAAAGATATTTGTTCCTCATATCTAGTAGAAATATATTCCAAAGTTTCTATTTCAACAACATCTTTGTTTACTTCTTTATTTTGTGAAGTTGATGTGTTTTGTGACGTTGTTGCTGAAGTAACCTTTGCAACATTTGTTGTCGATGAAGTTGTTTTTGCAGGAACAGATGGATATGTATAACTACCATAACCACTTAAAGTTCTAAAAAATGCTTCATCCTTATCTTCTTCTGGTTTCTTATAAGACCCATCGGCCATCTTAATCCAAGCAGAAGATGTTGACTTATGCTCTAGTTCATGTTTTGTTAAACCAATAAATTCAATAAGTTCATGACCCATTCGGCAAGCAGTATCCATATCTTCAATCACACAATACTCATTTGACATATGAGCATTATAATAACCACTTCCGAAGTTCATACAAATAATATTTGTTTTTTCTCGAATTTCTTTGACATCAGTGAACGGTTCTGAATGGAAATGTGTCAAACCATGTTTTTTACAAATATCTTGCATGTAAGTTTTAAAGAAGTCAGCACTAAACAATTTTGTGCCACTACAAGCATATGCTGCTCTATCTAAGTCTGGAGAGTCATAACCCAAAACATAACCAACATTATTAAACCACTCCTTATTCAAATTTTTCGAACCTCTACAACCAGTCTCTTCTTCCAAAAAGAAACAAGCTTTCAATTTATCAACATGATTGAACATTGATAGTCCAATAAGTACACCAGCCTTATCATCACCGCCAATACCCATACCATCAACATAAATTTCATGTTTCTTATTTACAATTCTAGTTTTAACTTCTAATGGTTGTCCTGCTTGAGCATACATCTTGTGCTTTTGCTGAACAGAATCCAAGTGTGCTGTCACACAAGGATAAAATTCACCTTCAGAAATTTCACCCTTTGTTAAGTATAGATTGCCATAAGTATCAAATTCATATTTGATATTATTACGTCTAGCCCAAAGAACAACAAATGTTATCAAACGATATTCAGAATCAGATAATGTAGGAACTGACATTAATTCATAAACAAAATCTTTATCTAAATGAGTCAAATTCATGTCATCATTTGATTTCTTTTCGATTTGAGGTTTTTCCATATTTTCTTTAGATGATTGATTGTCATTTGAAACTTTTACCTCACTTGTTGTATTATTAGATGATTTTTCATTTACATTAGATAATGCATCATCTTTAACATTATCATTGTTAATAACATTTTGATTCATTTTAATAACTATTAATTTTGTTTAAAAAATACTTATACCATTTAAATAAATTGTTTCTCCATTTTTTATAAAGTATATATCAACACTTGATAAATTTGAAACATCCGAAGAAAAAATATCTACCATAGTTGATAAATATGTATCTTTATTAACTTGAATATCTATTTTTTCATTATTTTTATCATTTTTTCTAATTATAAAATCATTAACACCCTCTAAATCTTTTTTTCTATTTTCTAAAAATGATTCACTTAAGGCAATCACATTAATTAAATAATTATTATCTTTCATTTTATCTTTTTAATTTGTTGCAAAGATATATAATTTTATAACGTTAACAAAATAATATTAGTTAATTTTTGTTAACGATTCTATCATATATTTTAAATTCAATTAAATATTTTGATAACATACTAGGTAATGAGAATGATAATTTCCATTTATCATCTTCAATTGATGGAAATTTAACATTACCAATAGAATCATCATAAATTTTAGTGACATACATTCTACTAATGTAATCTTTACTTAAAAATTCATTATAAATTTGACCGCCACCTATCACAAAACATTCGATATCATTAAATGATTCCTCACATAATTTAACAGCATCCTCAACTGAATTTACAACAAATACATTATCACAATCAACTTTATAATTTAAATCCCTAGTAATTACAATATTTATTCTATTCGGTAAAGGATGTTTTGGTAATGATTCATATGTTTTTCTTCCCATAATAACAACATTATTAGTTGTCATTCTTTTAAAATTTTGCAAATCTTCTTTTATTTTATATAATAAATCATTATCATTACCAATCACATTTTTAGTATTAACACAAACAATTAAACTAAACTTTTTCATATGTTATTTTATTTTTTTTTAGTTATTTTATCAGCACTTGATTCTGTGAAAAAATTATAATATTCATTCCATTCTTTATTTTGTTTTGAAAACCATTTATAGTGTAAAAAAGATGGTAAATATATTAATAACATATATAATGGACCTAATAAGTATGATTGTATTCGATGCCCATATTCATGCCTTAATATTATATTATCATCAGTTGTTTTATTGATAAAAACCCATTTACCTAAAACATGACTATCAAAATGATTAATATAAACAATATTACTATATTTAAAGCGATGATTAATCTTTAACTTAAATTTTTTATATTCAATATAACCAATTGTATTTTGAATTATTTCCCAAATATTTAATATTAAATTAACAAAAATTGTCATATTTTATTTATTTTTACCTCTAAATGATGTTTTTTTATCAAACCCATGTGATTCTAATTTTTGTATATCAGTTTGATTATCTTTTATTTCTTTACCTTTTGTTGATATAAAGTAATTATATAATTCATTATATACAAAATCAGCAGTAATAAATCCACTTAAATAAGAAGATGATAAAATAGGGTTTGGATAATCATTAACTTTATCTTTATCAACTCTTAAAAAACTACAATCTTTATGTTTATGAAACCCATACCCTTGTAATGGTAAAATTGCCATAGGATATTTTGATACTTTATCACAATTTTGTTTTATTTTTATTAAAGTGGGAATAATAACGACTGTGCCATCATCATTCAAATAACGTTCAATTTCATAAAAAATATGTGAAAATCCAATTTCTAATACATAATAATAGAATTTACCACACATTTTTTTTGAAAAATTATGTTTTCCTTTATCATCAATATTCCAACAATTTTGTAATGATTTTAATTTATCTTCTGGTAAAAGTTGTTTGGTAAAATACACAATAGGTTGAGTATCTTTATTTAATAAAGTACATTCTCTTCTGTCATATATAATATCATTATCAATACCATATATACTAACTAAATGGTCATAAAAATCTTTTATATTACCTAATATACGCATATTTAATATATTTTATTACAAAGATATTATTTTTTTTTGTAATATACAAATAAAAATAAAATTAAGTGACATATAATTTTAAATTATATATCACTTAAACTTTACGATTTCTTATCAACAACAAGATAATAAATCAAAGCAAAAACTCCAAATAAACAGCCCATAATTGCTGCAACCGTAGTATTACGATTTTTTTCTTTTGCAAGAAAATAACAGACTGCTCCAAATAAAACCCATATAATAATTGCTGTCATAACATTAATATTTTTTAATTATTTTTATTTTATAATAGATAATTTATTAAAATATTTAATCAATGAATCATGATTAAATGCCCATTTATATGAATCAATTTCATTAATAGGTATCCATTTAATATCAGACACTTCCCCATCTTCGGAATTTTTATCTGATAACTGATATGTTTCACAAGTTGTATCTTCTATTATTGAAAAATAACGAATTGATACATTCTGTCGATTATTATTAATATCAGTAGAAACACCATAATTTTGTATTTTATTAAGAGGTATGAATACATTTGTTTCTTCATAACACTCTCTTTGAACACATTCTTCACCACTTTCATCAAAGTCTAAGTACCCACATGGGATATTCCAATAACCTTGATAGTCAGGAGTTTTTTCACCTCTTTTATTTGCCAAAACACACCAATCTCCTTGTTTGTTTTTACAAAAACATAATAACACACAAGCAACAGACCTACTATACCAATACTCTTTTCCATGATGAATAAATGGAAAATTTCTTAGTGGTTTGTCATTCCATTTTTTATCTACTATATACTTATGGATAAAATATATAATCAATAAAAAACACATTAAAATAAAACTACTTTTAAACATATCTTATATTATAATTTTTAATTTCTAATGGTGAAATCCAACATTCAAAATTATTAGAATTATTTATATTTTTTAAATCATTTAATACTTTTTTTTCACAAAAGTTATTTATGAAAGAAACAGTATAAAATAATATTTCTGAATTTTTTGTTTTATAAAAAATCTTAAAACAAGATAATTTATTATTCAATTTATATTGCTTATATATTTCATCGAACATTATTTCCATTGATAAAATTACGAAGTTTGCTAGTAAAATTATTATCACTAGTACTTGAATTTTTTATTTCACCAAAATAAACTTCATTAACAAACACCACAGTACTATAACTTCCATTATAATTACTATCAGTACGACATTCGACATTTAATTCGTCTATTTTATAACTTTTCCACATAAATAACACTTATTAAATTAATAATAAAAAATAATAATTGTATCAACAAGTTGACTTTAGATAACGACTAATCAAGGCATTAGAAGATTACTAACCTATAGCGTATCAGAGTATAAATGTTTAACAAACAAATACAGAATCCAGCTGCCATCGTCTTCCCGATTTATTCAACCTACTCTTTGTTATTGATACAATTATATAAAATTACACTTCAATAATTTCCATACATGCAGGTCCACAACCACACATACAAAAATTTCTTTCTTTTAAAGCGGTTTCACGAGTTTTATGGTCATCTAGGCAATAATTGCCATCTCCCTTTTTTAGTAAACTTTTAATCGCGTCTTCTTTTGAAGAAAAAACACCTAATTCAGTATTTTCTTCAGTGTTGTAATGATAAATTGCTTTAAATTTCATAACTTAATTAATTAAAATAACGTTTAACATTTTCTACACTATACAAAGGTACATCAACCTTTTCTTTTAAAAAAGATTTTTTCGTTTTAAAAACAATTGCACAACTAACAGTATCAACACTATCAATTCGATTATAAAATACTGTTTTAGTTTCTTTGAATAAGTTACCCCTCAATTCTGGATATAATACATTCATTGAATCTATCCATTCTAAATATAACACATCATTAATAATGATGTCTTCAAATACACAATTTGTGTCTTCACTAACAATCATTGTCTCAATCATTTTAAAATCTTTATCTTTTTCAAGATTAATTGGTCGTTCCCAACCAATCAAAAATACCAAAACAATTGGGATAACAATTAAACACACGTTCATAATAAATGGAATACTTTTTAACTTGTTTTCCAAAAACTCTACAAATTTACTCATTTACAAATATTTTATTTATTAATTTATTTTTCTAATATAAAATTCGTTTGGGAATTCGTTGAATAGATGCTTTGTTACATTACATAACCAAATATCACCTTTAAATTCATAAGAATAACATGAATAAAAACATCCAAATTCATCGTCATTTAATTTAGATAATTTTAAAAATGAATTATCGTTTCCATTATTAGTTAAAATTTCTAATATAACATAAAACTCACCTTCACTTAAAATGTCTAATAGTGAATCGCTACCACTTACCATTTGTAAATCATTAACATCACCATCCCAAGGTATGTCAACATACCACTTATTAGATAATTTTATGAACCTTAATTTCATCTTAATTTATATACATTATAAACCCAACTTATATTATTAAAATCAACATATATTTGACTATTACCATTATCTTCCACCCTTAATCTAATATATCCATAATCGCCATCACTATCATAAACTTGATATTTAACAGTAACACCATTTGGGTCATATGGTGGTTCAACCATATTAATAATTTTATAACTTTGTGTTTTATTACTATAAATAATAATCACATCTTTTGAATATAAAAATTGAATTTTAATATTACATTCTTCCCATTTACTCCAATTTGTCCAATAACCATAATCATCGACATAACGATATGAAAATGATGTTGCCTTAAACCAATTAACAACTTGGGCATTTGAAATAGTGACAAAACTAAACAAACATACAATCAAAATTAAAAATTTCTTCATATTTTTTATTTTTTTTTACAAATATATAAATAAATTACTAAAAATACAAATTTATTTTGTTAAATAATCATAAATTTCTTTCCAATCAATTTCAGCATCAAAACCAAATTTATCATCAATACCAATATCATAATAAAATTTGTTATCAAAACAAGCAAATGGCGTTAATGTATTTTCATATTCTGGATTTTCATTTACATAATCAAAAAATATGTTATTTTTAGAAAAATTATCCAAATATTGTTGGATTTTATCTTTAAAAGATGATGTCCATAATATTAATCTAATATTTTTATTTAATGATAATAAAGATAGCACTTCTTTTGAATAAGGAAAATATTCATATTTTTCTTCATTATTAAATGATGGTTTTAATATTGTATTATGTATATCAACCATAATATATATTACATCATACCCACCATTAAAAACCTTATCTATATATTTTATTAGATTCATAATTATTCGTATTTATGTAATTTTTTATTATAAATTAAAAACAAAGAATAATGGCATTTTAAATATTCACATTTTTTACAAACAGAAAGAATACCATTTATAGCATCAATATTAGTAACTTTATAAGTACCAACTGAATCGCCAATTCTTAATGATTTAAATTGTTTAATTGTCATAACATAAATTTTATGGTGCAAATATACAAATAAATTTATAATATACAAAATAAAAATACTTTTTTTAATAAAAAATAACAATAATATATGTGTTACCAAAAAAAAAAATAGCATAGTCAAAATTTTTGACTATGCTATTTTCGTTAACTTTGCAATCCACAAGTCAACTTCGGAAAGAGTTCACATAAGTGTATAAAAATCTTTTTCTCAATAGAATGTTGAAGTGTAGAAAGGAGTCTTATGAAAAAACAGAAGTTATTACTTAAGTTTTACGATTTGTGTAATCACAAATTAGGGGATTCTATAAAATAATTAAGTTTATTTTTCTGCCAATGTGTATCAGCACATTGGTAGTTTTATATTCTGTTTCATCTTTATTGTTAAGGTAATAATCCAAATTATTCAGTAAATATAAAATCACAATTATATATTTTTTTAAAATTATGACAAACAAAAATACTAAATAAACGTTCAGATAAAAAACCTATAAATCTTTTTTGATATGCAATAGTATCATTTGGTGAAAATGTTTTCAAATAACTATTTGAATTTTCAATAACATGTTTTTCAATATTATTAATATCATAATAATCATTATTTGACATAAATTCAAAAAATACATTGAAAGCAAAATCGCAATATTTTATGAAATCGTCCCTTTTCATTATAAACATATTACACGAATACAATTCATTACCATTTAAAACATCATAACATGATTGGTCATATTCTGGATATAATTTATGAATAATTTCACACAATTCTTTTAAGTCTAATAAATTATGACAGTGACTATATTGTTTATAAACTGGACAAATAAATTTAGTTTTTTCTAATAAAATAATGTCATTATTATTTAATATGTTTTCAACATCAATAACATTATCTAAAAAACTAAAATAACGTCTATAGTGACAAAAACCAATATAATCCTTTATTTGATAATTTTTATACAACCAAAAAAACATGGTCATTTCATTCATATAAGGGTTATATTTAGATATATTATCACCAATATTATCACAATAACACTCTAAATTATAATTATTTTTTAATTCACAATTACTAATTATCTTGTATATAGGATTCGTTACTTTACAATCAAAATCTTTATGAGTCCCAATAAATATATCTAATTTTTCATTCATTATAAAAAATACTGCTATGTACCCATAGAAAGACTCGAACTTTCACGCATTTCTGCCACAGTTTCTAAGACTGCTTGGTCTACCAATTCCCACATATGGGCTTATAATATGCGCCTCTGACTAGACTCGAACTAGTAACCCATTGATTAACAGTCAATTGCGCTAACCATTACGCTACAGAGGCATCATTATTTTTTAGAGCCACTTGTCGGAATCGAACCAACAACCTTCAGGTTACAAAACTGATGCTCTACCAATTGAGCTAAAGTGGCGATATAAATTGATACATCTAACAGCGACCATAGAAAATTATTTCGTGGTCTATTACCTATAAGACGCTTGGCGACTCAGGGAGATTCAAGGTTTCTGGTTTATGTATCGCTTACTACAAACCTTTTTTTAGCATTATATATCTTAATTAATAAATGTCAATACTTTATCTTTTTCCATATCTTTTAAATATGTCATAATATTGACAATTTTATTTTCATCTTCATTAACGTATGTTTCAGTTTTATTTGATTTGTTATCAATGAACTTTGTCCATTTTTTAAAATCAATCATACCTATTTTTTTAACTTTATATTTATCAACTGATTCATCTTCACCAAATACAACAAACATGTAATCACATCTTGACGTGCAACCCCAACCTCTACGTGAATGAGATACTACTTCAAATGCAATTTTACCACTTTTTAAAGCAGGTCCATTGTATTTTACTTCTACTTTGATAAATCTATTTTTTTTATAAAAAACATCATCAATTGTTGGTAATTCACTACCACCTTCGTTATCTATCACAAAGTCAATATCAACCTCTTGATATTCTTTGTTATTTCTAACATCAAATAATGTTTTATTAGCATTTTTTTCATTTTTGAAAAAATATTCAAGAAAAACATTTTCAGCAAATTTACCTTTACCATTACAATCTACAGAAAATGAGTTTTTTGTTTTAAAACCATCAAGAATTACTGTACTCATCAACGTTATAATTAGTAATTACTATTTCTTTACCTTTTTTACATAAATTACCACCAGTATTTGTCATGCTATATGTGAAATCAAAACTATAAATGTTGTAATCTTTATATAGTTCTCTGATATATTCAGAATCATCATAACTCAACATAATTTTATTGTTTTTTGAGTGTTTATTAACCCATTCAAATAATTTTATGTGGTCAAAATTCTTATGTAACTCACCCTTTTCACCATATAACCCAACATTTTTATTTCCAAAATATGGTGGGTCTAAATATATGAAAAAATCAGAAATATCTTCAATTTGTTCATCTAAAAACAAAAAATCACTATTAACAAAATTAGTATTTTGAATTACTTTGGAAATATCATTAATTTTATTAATACACCTAATGCTAAAATTTCTATCATATGCTAATGGAGAATAGTTGTTATTCAACCCACTAAAAGATGTTTTATTTGAAATGAAGAAATGACTAGCAATATCCCTATTAAGTGTTTTAAAAATATCTGAAAATGTTTCCTTATTATATTGATTTTTTATTAAAAGACATTCATCTACAACAGATTTAGGATTATCTTTAACATTATTATAATAATTAATAAGTTTAGAATCAATATCATTTGCAAATACTATCTGAGGATTGTATTTTTGTATAATATGAAGTAAAACACTTCCACCACCAGTAAATACCTCTAGATATTTATCAACTTCTTTGGGGAAAAAGTTATCTAAAATTTTAGTCATTTTAGATTTACCACCAGCCCAACGTAAATTTGTTTTAATCTCTCCCATGTATATTTATTTTTTATTCAACATAACATTAGTGAAAATATACCTTAACTAATTCTCATTGTATAAAATTCAAATTCATCTTTCGTTATTTTTCCACCATCTAACAATAATTTAAAACCATATTCTTGGATATTAAACCATTCATTAAATTTCCATCTATGTCCACATGGGAACTTAAATAACTTAGATAACTCATTACGATAATGTTCTATTATACACCTATCATATTTGTTATTCTTATAAAGAATAATGAATTCATTATAAAAGTAAAGTATTTTTTCTTCCATTTTAATAATATATTACAAATATATATAATATATTTAATAAAAACAAATAATGCAGTAAATAATACTGCGCTATTTTTCTTTATTCCTAATCATAACTAACACTAACTTTGGTATATTTGTTTATATAAATAATTCCAACCATATTGCAAGTTGGATATAAAACAAATTACTCAATGTTCTCACATCCCAGACCATTAGAAATTCGCTCAACCAAATTTCCGCCCAATATCCTCATTTATTTTATACATCTCAAATATTCAACATCTTGTGCAATCAAGATTCTATAACATCATTATGGTAGCAAACTCTGACAACCAAAAACCATACTTTTTTACATTTATCATATGTATCTGCATACACTGTCCATATGATAAAGGGTTGTTTACTCGCAAAGTTGTTTATAAACTCACTTAGTTATAGTGATTATCCTTGAAAATTATTTATTTGCCCATATACAAGGAATCGAACCTCGGTAAATTATAGTTTTATACCACGTGGACTATAATTTAGTTTGAACCATCTATAATATGCATTACTTGTCTAGAATTTTTCTTACATATCTTTCACAAACTTATATGGATTTTAATATTTTATTTGTCGAGACGGTAGGAATCGAACCTACGTGCAACCGACTACACTTTCAACTCCTTATCAGGGAGAGGTGATACGTCTCGATTAAAACACATAATATAAATTGTTATTATGTGTTTTTAAAATATAGATTATTCTATATTTTAAAGTGTATAGTAAACTACAGATTCTGCTATATTAAAATATAAATAATTTTATTTTGTGGGAGTGGTATGATTCGAACATACTCAGCCTAAGCACTTGATTTACAGTCAAGCCCACCTCTCCTACTGTGGCGCACTCCCATTTTAATAAAGGGTGTCTAATCGGGGTCGAACCGATGACCTCTTGAACCACAATCAAGCGTTCTAACCAACTGAACTATAGACACCATATATAATTTTTGAGCAGATAATGGGACTCGAACCCACAACTTCAACCTTGGCAAGGTTGCACTCTAACCAATTGAGCTACATCTGCAAAATAACAATTCCAACCATATTGCAAGTTGGGTTATATAAGTGTGTTATTACACCAAAGAAACAGATGATTATCCCCACCGCTTTAATTTAGGCTATTAACTCCTAAACTATTATACCGTGAATGGTGATTTTAATCACCAAGAGATTTCATTCAACCCTCAGGAAATGTTTCACTCTTTAAAAGATGGCTACTCCCAAGCCCACTTCCTTATATAACATCTCAAATATTCAATATCCTGTGCAATCAGTATCCTATAAATAGATTTCCAATTTTATCAATTTTTCTATTATATAGCGAATATCCTTGAAAATTGTTTTTTAGTTAAGTAACAACCGTGCGCTGGAGTTGAACCTTGCGAGCCACAATTAAGTGAAGCTTCCAAATCGATCCCGATTATTACTTTGTGGTTTCAGTAGGACTCGAACCTACGACTTCATCCTTGTAAGGGATGCACTCTGAACCAACTGAGTTATGAAACCAAATAAAACAATTCCAACCATATTGCAAGTTGAATATAACGTTTACAAGTTCGCTTAACCTACTTTTGTTCTATTATACATCTTAAATATTCAACATCTTGTGCAATCAAGATTCTATAAATTTGCACCCATATTCCTCTTGGCATGAATTATGTTTTTACCGAGGTTAATTTATAGTGAATATCCTTGAAAATTGTTTAATTAAGCGGTGCATATGGGACTCGAACCCACGATCTCTGCCGTGACAGGGCAGCATCCTAACCAACTGAACGAATGCACCAAATAATATATTATTGTTGAGCAGAATAACAGACTCGAACTGTCTCCTTAACCTTGGAAGGGTTTTATGCTACCATTAACACCAATTCTGCAATTTAATGTATAAGACGTGTCCTTTTCACACGCTGAACTAAACGTTACACCTTTCTTTCACAAGATTATGTATTAACACGGTTTCATTCTTTGAGACGATTAAATAGGCTCAAGTTGTATTTCAAAGTCTATTGCCCTGCCCATCTTATACAAAATATTATGTTAAATATAAATTTCTTATTTCTTCTTTAATAAAATCAACACATTTTTTTGTTACACCAACAATATATTTATCATTTTCACGTATAACTATTTCACATTTATTTTTTGCATTTTTAATAACTTTTTTCATTGCATTTGGTGAATAACAATAAATTATATATTCATTATTACTATGCCATTTATTTATTGCATCAAATCTATACCAACCAGTAATAAATATTTTGCCATCTTTTATTATTTCATAATGCCAATATAAACCTATTTCATTAGAATCTAAAATGTTTATATCTATATTATCAAATATTTTAGTCATAATTGTAAATTTATTTAAATTATTAATTATTTACAATTGAGAACATGTCTCAAATGACCGCCACTTGATTTATGGTATCAAGAACCAATATTTGTTGTTCCTAGTGGATTCGAACCACTGACTTCAGTGCCAAAAACTGACGTATTACCCCTATACTAAGGAACAATTTTTATAGCAGGGGCTAACCGAATCGAACAGTTACCGATGCTTTTGGAGAGCATAATTCTACCATTAAACTAAACCCCTATTATATTGCAGAGAGTATTGGATTCGAACCAATGGAACCAGTTATAGTTCGGTTTCTTAGCAGGAAACTGGGTTAAGCCACTCCCCCAACTCTCTGAATAATATTATTATCGCGGAGGCTAATGGATTCGAACCATTGGACAGCTATTAACCATCGCTGGTTTTCAAGACCAGTGCATTAGACCACTCTGCCAAACCTCCTCAATTTTAAAAGTTAAAACTAATATATACAGACCACTTCCAAATACCAAATTTAATGGTAAATATTTTATTGTTCTTTTCCCAAGAAAATTCATCTAAAGGAAGTAATATTAGTTTATCTTTATAAGTTTTTGTTGATAATTTTACTTTCATAATATTTTATTATTTTAGCACCTACAATTGGGCTCGAACCAATACTTCTCACTTCCACAGTGAGTGTCACTACCAAATTAGACTATATAGATTAATATTCACCACCCCTCAAGAACAGAAGTTGTTACCGCAACTTTAGTATCTCTCAAGTTAATTCACATTTCAAAGAAACAGCGTGTGTCATTCTCCGTTTCACCAATAGACGGTATATCCTGGTCAAGAATGAACTTTTATGAATATTTGTGGATTTTCGTGGACTCGAACCACGTTAACTGGATTTTCAGTCCAGCACATATACCATATCTGTCAAAAATCCATTTACCCCTACTACACTATTTTATAATTACCCTAGGGAAAGTAATAACCCTTTTTAAACGATCTGAAAAGGGTGTGGCACTTGTACTTGGTGCGGCTGTATTATGAAAACAGATGTGATCCCGCTGGGGCTCGAACCCAGGACCCCGACATTAACCTACCACATTCGCTTTTACACGAACCATCTTCAACATTACTTGTTCAGATGTTGTAGTCTGGACTATTTCTTTACCATATCATCACTGACTTAGGTATTGCCTGTATAGTCTCTACGCCATTTATCAACATTTCTGTTGAACTTAGTAAGCCATCACCAAAGAATATATTTCTATATCCGAGGTTTCTGTTTATTAGGGCAATTCTACTCCCAAAATTTCTCTTGGGGCACTCTTAATCTTCCTTTATTCTCCAAGTGATATTTCTACCACGTCCTCTATTCGCACCTCTATATGTAGAGGTTAAAGAATGACAATTTGGACAAATTAACCTTAAATTTTCTTCAGAATTATTGTCTGAATTTCCATCTATATGGTCAATTTCTAAAGGTATTGTATTTGTGAATGGGTTAACTTCTGACCAATTACATAGACAACATTTATTATTAAATTTTTCAAAAATATATCGTCTTAAATAACTTGGTATTTGACCCCATTTCGTATTTATTGCAATGGTATTATCTTGTTTATATTTTTCCACCCAAATTTTATATTCATATTCTCGTTGGCAAGAATTTGAACAATATTTAAGTTTATTGTTTTTATGTTTAGTTAAAACACAACCACAATTTAAACAATGATAAATTTTACCTTTGCCTTTATTATGAGGAATTTGTTTTGAATTACCCTCATTTCTGATTGGTAATTTAACACCTCTTTTACGCATAACTTTCTTAATATTGGTTCCCGAACAATTGTATAGTTTACCAATTTCGTTATAAGAAAGATTATCAACAAATACATATGCTTTTAATTTTTCAATTTCTAAATCCCAATTTTTCATAACTAAGATAAATATTTTTTAAAAAAAATCGAAACTAAATAGTAAAAATTAGGTTTGAATTGATGGTTTAAGTGTCGTGCTCTACCTGCTGAGCTACGAGATCTCTCCTTATTATAAATGTTTTATCATTTATTTTTTTTATTCCCAATAATGTCAAAGAACTATTATTTTTTTTTGTCGAGGGAGATGGATTCGAACCATCGACCTCAAGGTTATGAGCCTTGCTAGCTACCACTGCTACACCCCACGATATTGTTTCATTTTCACAATGCAAAGATATATATTTTTTTTTAAATAACCAAATTTTTATCAAAAAATTTTTAAAAAAAAATGAACTATTGATTATTTCATTTATAATTCAACAGTCCATTTATATATTATTTAAATACATTATGAAAAAACATAATTACTATAATGACTGTTTACTTATATACATAGTTTTATCGCCACCAAACCATTGTTTGAAGTCATACGAACTAATAATACTATGTTGATAAAATTTTGTCATTATGTTATTATTTATTTAATAATAAATATCAGTTAAATTAAAAAAATTTATTTTTTTTTTAAAAATTATTCAAAAAATCTTTTTTTGAAGAGATTTTCATCATAATAATCTTGTTTTTCATCTCTAAATCTCCATCCTTTAGGACATAAAGAAATTATGTTTTTAGTTCCAATTTTCATAGCGGCCTTTAAACCACTTTCATCAGCACCAGTTTGCCCACCACTTCTAATAGTATCAAATATTATGCCATATTTTTCTTTTAATACCTTTAATGTATATAATATTATTTCATCACATTGCTTTTGTGTAATATTATGTTTACATAAAGTGGATAACCCATTACCAGCAACATTTAATGATTTACAATTTTTAATATCATCAATTATTTTTGGTAATTCATCATTAATAATATCAATATTTAAAGGTAATTGTATTAATTTTTTATTTGATTCAATAACTGCTTTTTTAGTACATTTTTCACCACTTGTTGAAAAATCAACCGCAAATGCAATTGTTAAATCAGCTAATGATGCATTTACATAGGTTCTATGAACATAATTACTATCAGTATCTTCAAAAAAATTAATCATATCATTCTTTCATTGAACAATTTCTTTCATTTTTTGTGCCTCTGCCATGTCAGAATTGAATTCAGAAACCCAATTATCGTCCAAAACAAAGTCAAATTGTTCTGTAGAAATTTTTTCAGTTAAAACACTAATTGTATTGTTAAGTTTTTCTTTTAAAGCATTAAAATACTTAACGCCTATTATCTTTTGTGCTTCAGATTTCTCATATCCAGCATCCATTAAGTTCTTATATAAACCTTTTCTAAATTCTGTATCTAAAATTTTCATAACATTTATATTTTTATAATGCGCCTCTGGCAAGACTCGAACTTGCAACCAATAGATTAACAGTCTACTGCGCTAACCATTACGCTACAGAGGCATCATTTTTCATATAATGGCACAAATAAATCAAAACCATTATCATCTTCGAAATGATTTATATGGTCTTTAAATGTTATACCATATTTAGTGCGATTATATTCAAAAACATCACCAACCCACGTTGCTTCATCTGAATTTCTACAAGAACCTATGTATGTTTTACCTATTTTTAAATTAGATTTAGGTATAGCACCACATCTTATAAAATTCTTAACAACATATTCTTTATATTCATTTAAATCATTTAAAATAGGAATATTTGGAATATCATAAATATTTTGAAATGGTTTCATTTCATTTTCCAAATAATTTATCACTTTTTGCTGATAATCTTTCATTTTTCTAAACTTAAATACATATAAGAAAATTAATTAATCATTAATATATGAAAAAAAATCAGTTTTACAAGTTAATATTTTATTACCAACATTTTCATTTAATAATGAATTTTCAACTTCAAAAAGAGTAACATAATAATTTAATGTAGAATCAGTTTCAACTTCATAAAAAACACTTTTTATTTTATTTAAATCAACATTTGAATCTTTAAATAAAACTAATTCTTTCATAAAACCAGTTACTGGAAAAAAACCACCAACTTGAATGTCATTTATTTTTGCACCATCATGTTCTTCTTGTATCATGGAAGATATCTTTTCTGAATCTTGTTTATCTTCCATTGATATTGGGTCATGATATTTTGTTACAAACCAATATCCATCACAGACACATGATAATATAAATAATGCCCAACCAATCCAATAATACCATTTCATATTTTATAAGATATTTTATTTAATTATTAAATTAATAAGTAATTAACGGATTTGCGTAGTCACCGTTAAAATATTGCCCCTAAGAAACATACTAATCTTAAACTAAGTGTTGAAACTAAACAATATCACCAATATTAACACCCACTTGATTTACTTATTGTAGGGTAGACAGGATTCGAACCTGCGACAACTACATCCCAAATGTAGCATTCTACCAACTGAATTACTACCCTAATTTTAACAGTACTCTAGGTACGATTTTAATATTTGATTTATTTCATATTTTATACGAAAATTAATAAGTAATTAACGGATTTGCGTAGTCACCGTTAAAATATTGACCTTAAGAAACATACTAATCTTAAACTAAGTGTTGATACGAAACAATATCACCTATATTAACACCCACTTGGTTTACTTATTGTAGGGCAGACAGGATTCGAACCTGCGACAACTACATCCCAAATGTAGCATTCTACCAACTGAATTACTACCCTAATTTTAACAGTACTCTAGGTACGATTTTAAT
>JAEIGA010000494.1_pt1 | contig 58332 bp, 52 predicted proteins | sample 9270691 | NCBI WGS metagenome assembly JAEIGA01 (sample SAMN17057246, study PRJNA624740) | gut metagenome | biome: biome; isolation source: fecal sample | host: Bos grunniens | place: China: Xizang | collected 2019 | reverse complement strand
ACAGATACTATCAGCTTAAAAGACCTCTTTGCAAAACCTAACTACAATATTGTCAATGAACTGGATGGTTCTACCGAACCAACTTTGTTTTAATTGTTAAACTTTATAATAATCGTCCGGAACTTTTACCGGACAGCAATGTGCTGGCATATCTAATAGATTAGTTTTATGCAAATTTAACGGAACCACACGAACCGTTTCTTCGCATTAAAATAAGAGCGGAATCTATTGAGTCGAAACTCAACTTCTTTCTTACCATTAGCTGCCTCTTTTACACTGAGCACACTTGTAGCTAATTTCAGGATGATTGCCATATTCCTTTTGTTTTTGGTGTTTCACTTAAGATGCGAAGCTGAATCCGCAAGGGACTGCTCCGTAGATGTTTTTCAGACTGCATGAGACACGTCTTCTGGTTTTGTATCTGTCCATATTGCCTTCATGTCTGCCGACAGTTCTCCAGTAATCCTGGATGACTCTCTTCTCCACAATCCTTCGAACCTTGTTTCGGGTTTTTCCTCCATCGATAAAGATATCGACGTCCCCAAGGGCAATACCTTCTTTGAAGTTGAGCTTCTCAGATGAAATCTTTCGTGTCTGATTCTTGATGTGTCGTTTTTCACAGTGTCTCATATTTTGTCTTCTTTGCTTTTCGTCTGTCAGTTTTTACTCGAAATTCTGCAATTGTTACAACTATTCAACAAATAATCGTACTATAATGTTTGCATTTCTCTCTTCAATTTATTTCTATCATAAACTTTCTTTGACTTGTGTACAACTGAGCGCCTGATCACCTGACGGCCATAAAACTCGATCTCTTCATTTCTTGAAGATCTTCGATTTGCCTTTATATAATCCTTTAATGTAATCTTATTCATATCTATAATATTTGTACGGGTAGTTAATCTAAAGGACATATACTAGTAAAAGAGAAAATGTTACATAAATAACTTCATACTCAGTGATGTATGTAATCCCCTATAATTTACTAAATTGGCAGTGTTACGTATTATGAACGGGGTTCTTACTAACATTAGGACTTACACGATGTAGCATCCCCCATCACCACAACCTCTGCTCGGGACACTCTTTCAAGAACTGAAGGATATCTTCCTTGCTGAAGCCAAGGTCCATATCGACATATCTCAGGGTGCGGCAATCATAGTTGGAGACTGTCCTTGTATCTTCGTCAACGTCACTGTAAACCGCAGCAGAAAAGGTCTTGTCGGGATGATCTAAAAACACAATATACATAAAAGCACCGCCCATTAAGTAGGGACTTATCTGACCGATAACAAACTGTCCCTGCAAGTAATCCCTGTACCCGTCAAGATCAGAATTTTCAATCTCCCCACGATTATAAGCATCAATATATCTTCGCACCTCACGAATATACTCATTATCAGCCCATTCCGCCTTCGTCCATCTAGAAAAACGGATATCATTAAGCGTTTCACGACGAGTTGTATCTTCGACAACCACCGACTCTTGAGTATCAGCAACAGCCTGAACACCCTCCTTATGCGACCCTCTCTGCTGGCCACATGACAATAAACTCAAAAAACAAACTAAAATCAAAAACGTATTTTTCATAAAACTAAAACTTTAAACTTCTATAATGTCTTTCTATACGCAAACCACCTGTTAACCAACGACAACTGGCCCAAGTCCTTCATCTGTTCGTAACGGAAGTCAAACCTGGCCTTCGTCCTTTTGCCTGTCGCAACATATCTGACACAGTCCTGCATGTAAGAGTCGATCTGCTTCAGCGAGCGGTCTGTCGTGATAAGCGGGAAATACCACCACGACCAGTTGACCTCACTGTTGCTTTCTGATGTGTAAAGTTTCTTGTTGAAATGCTTGATGAAGGCCCTTGCTGCCATCCACCCATCCTTTCCGTTGATTTCCGCCCAGCGACGAAGCGCCCTCGCCTTACGTTTCATCTTAGACTTGAGCTTCTGCACAGACACCTTGCTCACATCAACAATCTTTCCATCGCACTCAAACCCCAAAAATGTCCAGGCCTCACCCGGCTGAGTCTCCACCTCCTTATCCGTATTTATCTGAAGATTAAACCTTTGCAGAAAATCATGCAACATCACCTTCGCCTGTTCCAGCCTTTCCTTATCCTTCGAAAAAATAACAATATCATCAGAATACCTGCAATAAACGACACCATCCACATCTTCAAACAACCTATCCAGAGGCGTCAGAAACACATTGGCCAAAAACACAGCATACGGCATTCCGGCCATCACCCCCTTCCTTTCTTCAACCAACTCCCCCTCATCAACAACGCGCGGATCAAACAACTGCGACGCAAGGAAATCATAAAGACAACCATCATCAGCAAGCAGTTCCTCCAATATCGGAAGCAACAGAGCAACATCAATCGAATTGAAATAATTCCGCACATCAAGCTTATAACTATAGTAGCCCGCAGCATCCCCATCACATAAAACACGGTTCAAAGCATGCTTGACCCCATATCCAGGGCGAAAGGAATACAGATTATCAGAAAAAGACCCATCATACTTCCTGATCATCAGCCATGTCAGAAGTTTCAGCACCATCGCCTCATCCTCCGGCAGAGAATAGACAACACGCTTCTTGGAAGAATCAGCTTTCGCAATCCGCTTCTTGACAGGAATCGACAGACCCTCGCCGCACCTGATTCTCTCAATTACCGGCAAGTACCTCTTCTGGCGAACATACTGAAACAATTCCTGCGCATCAGCAACACGGAAATAGGTAGGATCGACCTTCTGCTCGTAAAAATCAATCCACACCCTCTCGTCTGACAATTTATCTAATAATGACATAACGTAACATTTGAGACCTTTAGGTCGATAGTAAGGCGGTAGTAAAATCGAGAGGAGAAATGGTTTGAAACCGAGAACTTTTCGGTACTGGCACCTATATCGACCGACTGCCTGCAAAGTCATTTCATAGTCGATACTGGAGCCCTGACAGGCGCTATGCGTTCTCCTCCCTTTTTACTATAAATTATTTCAAGGCCTTCATAATGCGCTCAACCACATACTCTCTCTCGTTCTCGCACTCGAAATAGAATCTCAATACATCGACACCATTCTCCTGACACAGAGCCTCTGTCTCCAGCAATGAGTATCGTTTAATCTTGCCACGATTAACCAACAGTATCGCCACATCCTTATCCCCTTTTCTTAGCAAGATGTTGATAGGCATTGCATGCTCAGGAGCATCCGGAAACATCACTCCGACCATAATCTCACAACCCATATCAGCCTCCTGAACATATTGATGGATTGTTTCGTTAAGAGGTTCAGAGAGTGTGTCATACTTGATCACATTAGAAATATCCTTAATATGACGGAAGTCAAAAACCTCCTCATTTTCTTCAACAGCATCAGCCAGATTCTGAAGTTCCCTCCAAGCCTTGTTCACATTGAGATAAGCACGAGCGTACTCATGGTTCAAAAGTTCATCTGTGAGGAAGTGCTCATACTTCTGCTTCTCCTTTTCGCTACGAGGCAGAAGAGCAGCAAGTTCATCAGCACTTGGTTTCGGAAGACTAAGGATGTGAGAAGCATCCTTCGGAGTAAGTCCACTGACTCTTAAATAATTGTAATCCAAATCCTTAGAAAATCTAAGTTTATAGATAAGAGCAATAGTTCTATTGACCTTTGCTCCTGCCCATGTGAAAAATGAGTTGTTGATGTAAGTCTTCATATTCAATTTATTATTTGTAAAATACTCTCTTGCAGCAATCAGATGCATATCAGTTTCTGAAGCAGAATCAAGATATGGATATAACTCATCCGACATATATATGTCAAACATCTTTCTTGTAATGAGTTCATCTACCTCAGGCGCATCACTTGCGAATGAAATCGCACCGCCAGTCTTTATACGCGAAACAAACATCTTCCGCGACTTCTCATCAACCCTGTCCACTATCCACCTGCGTCCTCCAAGTATCAGCTGATGTTTTACCTCCGGTATAGACTGGATCATTCCAACCCTCTTGAAGTCATCGCTGTTTATCACATCATATTCTATCGGAGCAACAAAGGCAGTATAGAAATCAAGTCTTTTAAGCAGCCTCTCCCCTTCCTTGCCGATTACAATTTCGCCAGTAGTCAACTGCGAGATAAGTCCCTGATTGCCAAGACACTTAAGGAGTTTAAGAAACAGATCTGGAGTTATTTCCCTAAAGCTTCCATGCCTGCAAAGGATCTCCCAGCCTTCTTTTGGATAAAACCCACAGAATGAGGCCACAAGAGATAAGATCTGCTGTATAAGAGTTGAAAGATGAAGCTTATCTATCACTGGATCCTCATATGCCTTTTCACGCAAGAGTTCAATAACAGCAATGTTCTGTACAAGATTCGCACGCAAATCATATAGCATCCCTGAACTTTCCTCATTCTCCACCGAAAAGACACGAAGAATCGATGGTTCGTCCCTTCTGCCAGATCTTCCCAGGCGCTGCCTCAACCCGGAAACAGAATTTGCCACACCTATCTGCGCAATCGACTTTACCTTACCTATATCAACTCCAAGTTCAAGAGTAGAAGTACACAAGGCAGTGATCGGGGTCTGGCCCATCTGAAGTTCCAGTTCCACACTCTCGCGCTCTACCTTAGACAGACTTCCATGATGGACCCTGAACTCATTAGGCACATTCTCCTCATCAGACATATCTCCAAGTCTTACAGCATAGTTTTCAGCTACTACCCTGCTGTTTGTAAAGACCAGATTATTGCTTCCGCGAAGCTTTGCGAAGACCTCCCCTGCAATCTCATTTTCTATGTCCCTATCCTGGCCCTGGACATATTCCTTTACAAGGACTTTAGTCTCATGATTTCCACAACCCTGGTCTGGGATCACGCAAGGAAGGGATTGATCTGGACGGAGAAAGACCTTGACCTTATCATAATTTGAGAAGGTGGCGCTCATCGCGACCCTTGGAGGTTTATTATCCGTAATCAGCTCTATACGAGACAGTAAGGACTGCAACTGCTTGCCTCTTTCATTGCCGATAAATGCATGAAGCTCATCAATGACAACATATTTCAACTGCCCGAAAGCCTTCTTTACGGAACTGTTCCTGTTGATCAGGAAAGACTCCAGAGATTCGGGGGTGATGATCAATATTCCGGATGGTGACTTCAACGACCTTACCTTACGCGAAGCATCTATGTCTCCATGCCATGGAGTCACCTCAACCCCTGTGTCTGCAGTCATGTCAAGAAGCCTTCTGTACTGATCGTTGATAAGAGCCTTCAATGGACTGACATACAGAACATCATAACCATCAGAAGACTCAGACAACAAGCGCGACAGAATAGGCAAGAACGCAGCTTCAGTCTTGCCTCCTGCCGTTGAAGCGCTGATGATCACATCACTGTCACCTCCCAACACCACAGGAATTGAATTCTCCTGAATATCCCTAAGGGAAGTCCACCCCTGGCGCCATATCCATTTCTGAACTGACTCATGAAGCAGATCAAAAGAAGATGAATTCTCACTCATATGCTATAGTTTAAAACTGCTGAAACCATCATCGTCAGAGGATGTAGTCTGAGGAGACTTCGACTTAAGAATACTATCTATCTGCGAAGGCGCCACATCCTGCTGAACATCTACAGAAGCGATGATATCACTCCATCTGTAATTCGGATATTGTTCAAGTATTGACAAGAGATCAAGGAAACTCTTGATGGTAGTTCTCGGTGTCTTGAAATAACTCTCACCTATCTTATTTGCACAATGATGGAGGAAGGCAAGCAAAGCCTCATCAGGAACGAGATAGTTCTCCTCCTTACCTCCGGCAAAGACATGTCTGAGATTGACCAGAAGAAGATATAGTTCCTCCTTTGTCAAACTTGATAGCCTGAGCACCACTGAGTTATAATCAGTAACTCCTAACTGCTTTGAGAAAGAGTTCTCGCATAATCTTGACTTCAGAGCCTCATAACTATAAAGACCTCTAATGTTGTCGGTCAGGAATTCCGGAGTACCTCCCATGATGAAACCGATATTTGAGAAGGTTCCCTGAAGAGTGTTATTCAGCATGCTGAGAATCTCTTCATAATTCGCCTTACGCGAAACACTGTTAGGAATCTTATAGAGATTGACCATCTCATCCATACAGATAAGAAGTCCTTTGTAACCTGCTTTTCTGACAATAACAGAGTACAACTTGAGAGTATTATAGAATGAGGAATCACTTATGAACTCTCTGATTCCCAAGTCTCTGAGGCTATCTGTCTTAGTTGTATACTCAGCCTTAAGCCACTTCAAGGCATCATTCATGAGTTGCTCATTTCCAGCCTCAAAACCCTCAAGATACTTCTTGACTACAGAGATGAAATTATATCCCCCTGTGTAATCGTTCAACTCATTGAGTTTCTCTGATATAAGTTCATACGGATCCCTTCCTGTAATCCTGGCTTCTTCTTTGGCAGTTGAGATGAACCTTTCAAGAATATTCTGAAGGGCATTACCATCCGGTTTTGTACGGGTTGCCAGATTACTCACCATTTCTGAAAGAAGCATTCGCGGTTGCCCATCCGAACCATGAAGTCTCTTGGTTGGTGATAGGTCCGCATGCATTGTCACAAGTCCTTTCTCAAGGGCGATGCTTCTGATCAACGACATGAAGAAGGTCTTTCCTGATCCGTACTCTCCGATGACGAATCTGAATGATGTTCCTCCGTCTGCTATGGTGTCCACGTCCTTGATGAAGGATTTAAGTTCCTCGCTGCGTCCGACCTGGATGTGCTGGAGTCCCGCACGTGGCACGACGCCTGATTTCAGCGACTGGATGATTGTTTCGCGTTCTTTTGCTTTTATTGGTCTAGTCATATAAGTTGATCTTTATACTCAGTTGTTACATAAATCTTATCACCTTCCTCTTCCAGAACTATATCATCTATCTTAGAACAGGAATATTCATTGATCTGCTCCAATAGATTACCAATCATGACATCAGGTCCTGCAATCTCAGCGACTTCTCCCCTGGTCCAGACTTCCTTGGCAAGCAGAACTGCCAGAATATCAAGCATATGCTTATTATCAGATACAGCAACCATATCCTTGACAGGTTCCTCCTCCTGGATAAAAATATCAGCCAGCATTCCTTGCGCAGTCCTTGTCTGCTCTTGAAGTTCTGCCAGTTTCTTCGGATCCAAAAGCGGTTTAGGAACCGGAGGCTGCGGTTTCTTGATCACATACTCACGATTTCCTTTTGACTTTTCAATCGTGACAGGTTCTGTCTTTTTCTTAGAAGGTAGCTTCTTCCTTTTCAGTTGCTTGATCTGCTTCTGCGCTTCAGCAAGTTTCTCCTTCTCCTCTTGCCAGAGCAAGAAGAAGGTCACTGCTGCAGCAACTGCTATTATAAATGCGATTATCATGATTCAATTCTTTGTTCTGATTGGAGATTGCTCTAGTACTTATACGTACAAAACCATAAAAAGTTACAGTTGCAAATAACACATTATATTGTGCACTGTATATTCGCGCAGTATTATCTGGTAGTGAGAATGTTCCTCTGCCCAAATATGATTTGCCTGCTGACAAGCTTTGTAATTCTGGAATGTTTCTCATCACCAGTCAGAGCAGCCCTGTAAGGAGTTGTAGATAAGGGATTTGGAAGGACGCAGGCAATTGAAGCCGCATCAAAGATTGAAACTTTTTCCGAAGAAGACCTGAAGTATTCCTGACAAAGACTCTCCACACCAAAGAGGCCATAACCAGTCTCAACAACATTAAGATAGACCTCAAATATCCTTTCCTTACCCCAGATCCATTCAATCAGTACAGTATAATATGCTTCGATAATCTTCCTTGCGTATGTCCTGCTGCAGAAAGTAAAGCAGTTTTTAGCCACCTGCTGAGAAATTGTACTGCATCCCCTGACTTTCTCTCCGTTATAGATATGCTCATCTCTCATCCTTCGCATTTCTTCCAGATCAAATCCCTTATGGGCAAAGAATCTCTGATCCTCAGCAGTCAGAATCGCCAAAGTGAGTGATGGGCTCACATCCTCGTAATCAACCCACTCCTGCTTAATGGAAAAGTTCTCATTATCAAAATTCTGAACCGTCCTAACCAGCATCAACGGCGTCCATCTTACCGGCAACCACTTATATACCAAGACGATAGAAAAGCTTAACACCAGAAAGGCCAAGGGGACATATAAGAAGAATATTTCAGCAATCTTTCTCATCTACTTCATGACCTCCCCTCTTGAATTAAGAATCACCTCTGAATAACAGTCAATAAGCAAGGCTCTGTACATATTCTTGTTTACAGCATAAATTCTGGCATACAAAGGTTCAGTCAACCTCTTGCAGTTGGAGTCCATCAGGCCACATCTGCCACCCACACGATAAGAGTACAAACCGGTAGGTATATCCTTATCTATGTATACAATCTCTCCATCCTTATTCTCATAACGCTCCTTTTCAGTGTATGTAAGGGCATCAATTTCATCCACAACAAAGGAATTGATAACCTTCTCATCATAAGTAAGCTGCTTTCTGACTCCTGCACTCGAAGCAATCACATACTCTTCATAGGCATCGATATTGTCATAGTTTGGCTGAATGACCCAGTCACCGCTTCTATTGATGACTCCGCATTTTCCGGTAGTGTCAGCAACCACACAATGCCCATGTTCAAAGACAAAGGAAGAGAGAGGATTGCCATGGTAGGGATATCTGAACGGAATTGCCACCTCACCCTTTCTGTTGATGAAGCCGATCATGCCATTCTTCTGTACAGCTGCCAAGCCTTCAGAGAACACCCAGGCGCGTCTGTATTGTGCAGGAACAACAATCTTTCCTGTATATGAGTTGTAATAGCCTCGCTTGTTATCCGTACAGAAGACTCCCAATGAATCATTTGGAGAAGAAGAAGTCCAGTCGAACTTGATGTTCTCTGCAGTAACCTCGCCAGTTAGAGTGTTTTTGATGGTTATACTTCCATCTTGAACCCTCATTGCCACCAGGTCATCATTCAATAGCAGCCCCTTGTCAAATGGAGCAAGTTCTGTGGGTTTACGGGAACAGTTTGCAACAACAGCTGTGATGATAATGCATAGTATGACTCCCCATACTGATGCGCCGATAATGATTTTAGTCTTCTTGTTCATATTCTGTGTACTTAATCTTGTTTGATTTTTCCACAAAACTATAGTCTAAATATCTGATAACAAAGCATTTTCGCGCGTTATGTACGAGATGCAAAAATACCATACGAACAAGTTTGCCAACCAGTAACTCATACTCTATTTTTTGATTTCATACATTGGGAAAATCACTGCAACTTTTTCTGGAAAATTTAAGTACATTTGCGGAACTTTAACAGATATCCAGATGGGCGCAATAATCATATCAAAGGGAACAGAACTTCTGCGGATTCCGCAGGAGAAGCTCGTCTACATATCCTCAGAAGGCAATTATTCCAATGTCGTCACAGTCGATAACAGAAAAAGGCTGGTCACATTCCAGCTTGGTCAGATTGAAGATATCATCGGAGATCAGTTAGGTGACGAGGGCTCAAATTTCTTGAGATTAGGAAGGAGCCTTATTATAAATACTGATTACATATACGTTATAGATATAGCAAAGCAGGAATTGATACTTTCAGATTGTTCTGGCTGCTATCATGAACTGTCAGCCTCTCGCGAGGTACTGATAAAGCTGAAGGCGTATATCGAATCAATAAGAGACTATAACAATGAGCAGAAATGAGTTCGACATAAAGGACGATGATTTTAGAGTAATCCGTCCAAAGACCAGTATTCCGACTGCAGTAAGCCGCCAGCCTAAGAAATGGTTCTGGGTCCTTATTGCCGGATTGGTATGCGTTGTCATTGCATCATTCTTCGTTTTCTCTGGAAAAGAGGAAACTAATATTGAAGAAGGAGTATTTGAACCAATGACAGAGCAGACTACCGGCAAGGTAGAGGAAGTATTGCTGCCACTTGGAGACTACTCAGACCATACACTTACAAAAGCATATACAGAGCACCTTAGAGATACAATAAACGACATCCCTCTTGACATTTATATTCCGCACAATGCCAGAGCCGAACTTGCCCTGGGAGTACCGGACATACAAGACAAAAGCATAGTTATGGCCACACAGGCAGCTGACATCCGTGCTGATAATGGAAAGATAGTCGGTGCATTTGTCCTTAAAGGCAAGCCGCTTTCATGGGGACTTTCAAAAAAAGGATATTGCGGAATCATCGACGACAAGATAACAGTCGGAGTTGCAGACAACTCTCCTATCTTCGAGGAAGCGACAGAAAAAGGCGGATACTTCTTCCGTCAGTATCCGCTTGTAAATAATGGTGTCCTTGTTGATAACGAGCCAAAAGGAAAGTCTATCCGTAAAGCCCTATGCGACCGCAATGGTGAGATAATGGTAGTTATGACGCAGACTCCAGAATCATTTCACGATTTTGCCCAGGCCTTGGTCGACCTGAAGGTTGACAACGCAATCTACCTTGTCGGCAGCACATCCTTCGGCTACTTCAGAGACAGATTCGATCACTTCGAATTCATCTACGACAAGCGCCGCGGCGGCTACAAATACGAAAACTTCATCATCTGGAAAGAGAACTAATCTCCTATTTCTTCTGATAGAATCTTACCCAGTCGACTTCCATTTCGACAGGGAGGTCCTCAAGGTGGACAGGACCTACCCATGATCCGCCAAGCTGCATATCTATCTTCAGGTAGTAAGGCTGATCGAACGGGAACTGTCCTTCCTTATCCGTCTCAATTCGTGGATAGCAGAAAGTTCGGTTGTCGTTAATGAAGAAGACAAGACTGTCCTGGTACATCTCCACAGCATAGACATTGAAATCATCCGGATCGATAGGACCAGTACTGCCCTGAGGAGGATTCTGACCCAACTTCAGCTTGTAAGTATAGTCAGAGTGAACTGTCTGATAGGCAATCGAATCCCCATTCAGGCGCTCCATAATATCAATCTCGCCACCACTCGGCCACTTACACCTGGCAGCAGGCATCATCCATATAGCAGGCCAGGCACCTCTTGCATCCTGCATCTTCGCCCTCACCTCCACTCTACCGCGGTGGAAAGATTTCTTATCCTTCGTATACAGACCACCAGTAATATAAGGAAGCGGATCAGTCTCAGTATCAGGAATGACAATACCCTTCAGGACAAGCTTGCCATCGCGCATCTCAAAACACGCATCATTCAGGGACATCTGGTCGTTCCAGTCCGAACCTCCGCGCGGAATCTTCGTCCACACAGACTCATCAAACTCAGGGCCATCAAAATTCTCCTCCCAAACCAGAGTCCACCCATCACCAGAAACCCTCTGCCTGCAAGATGAAACCATCATAACAGCAAAGCACATCAGCAAAATCGCCGGAACAAAAAAGACCTTTCTCATAATAACTCAAGTTTTAGTGTCTGACAAAAATACATTTATTTTATGAAAGTACCACTATCTCTCTAAAACTGTGTTCTTATCCTATAGTCTGTTGCTTGTGCGCCCTTGATGCCCTCCGGATGGTTGTGGGTGATGGATGCTGACTCTTCTGCAGCATCAAGGGTCTGCTCGAGTGTATTATACATCCAACCGATTGCCGACACTCGCATTGCGGAACCGTTGCCCCATGAACCGTAAGGGCGTCTTGGACCTGGACCGAAGAGCCATTTTGAGAAATTGCCGCCATAGCCTCCCATAGGATTTGGAAAGGCATAGGCATATCTAGCCATTTTTGACTCCAAGACTTCATGTCTTAGAGTTTCATCTGAGAGAAGCCAGTCAGCCACTGCAATAGTCATTATAGAGTCATCTGTATAGACACTCTGAGGTGTAAATAATGGAAAATCTGTTCTTTTTGTATTGTTGAACTCATATACTGAGCCAACCATATCACCGATAATTGCTCCTAACATAATGGTAAAGTTTAAGTGTTTCTAATTAAAATTCCAATCTGAATCCCTTGGCTTTCATCAAGTTATAATTCTCAAGATTGAAGGAGTACTTGATGGGATTGCGTGTTCCTTTGCGCACTGTCCCATCGTTGACCTCAGTAAGAATGCCAAGTTTCAGCATCTTGCTCGAGAAGTTTCGTCTATCAAATTTCACCTCCAGCACAGACTCATACAGATCCTGAAGCTGAGGCATCGTAAACACCTCAGGCAGCAGTTCAAAGCCCACAGGCTGAAAATGTATCTTCTCGCGAAGGGCCTTCAGAGCAAAGCGAAGAATCATATCGTGGTCGAAGGCAAGGGCAGGGACACTATCTATCGGAAACCACTTCGCCTGAGCGGCATCATCGGCACCCTTCACATCAGCCTTCTTCACAAGGGCAAAGTGAGCAATGGTCACCGTCCTGCCTCGCGGGTCGCGGTTTACCCCGGAAAAAGTACCGAACTGCTCGACATGTACATCATTGAGCCCAGTTTCCTCTTCAAGTTCTCTGCGAGCACAAGTCTCAGCATCTTCATCCATATGCATGAAGCCTCCTGGAAAGGCCCAACAACCTTTAAAAGGTTCGATTCCTCTCTCAATAAGAAGGACAGAGAGTCCTTGAGCATCAAAACCAAAGATGACGCAGTCAGTTGTTACTGCTGGACGTGGATATTCATAAGTGTAAGTTCCTTTTGCCATAAACAAGTAAATTGTGTAAATTTTACGCAAAATTAATGCGTATTTTTGAAACCTGCAAATATTTTGCGTATTTTTTACACATAAAAGTAATTTTGTGTGGACATATTGAAGTTTTACAGGAAATAAATAACTTTGCAGCCGCTATGAAAAGGATATTACTGACATCTATAGGACTGGTTTCACTGACGCTTGCCATCGTCGGAATCTTTCTGCCTATTCTGCCCACTACCCCATTCCTATTGATGTCTGCCGCAATCTTCCTTAAGAATTCTCCACGACTCTATGAGTGGCTGATGAGCCATCCAAAACTTGGTACCTACATCAAGAACTATACTGAGCACAAACATATTCCTCTAAGAGCGAAGGTCGTATCGCTAAGTCTTGTGTGGATTTCTCTGTCCTACTGCGCCTTCGGCATTGCAGACCATTGGTTACTGAGCGTAATGTTCCTTGCCATCGCCATCGGCGTCAGCATCCACATATTGTCGTTCAAATAATTGATACCATCCCTGATGCATGATATGGGAAAAAAGGCAGTGCAGGAGAGTTGGGAGAAGGGTCGGCTTCTCTTGGTTTTACTTGAATTTGTAAGTCAGGTTCTTGTTGTGGCCCCAGAAGCAGTTCTTGACCTGGAGTTCGCCTGCCGGCTTCTTGATGAGAACGGTCTTTCCTGCCGGGAAGAGATAGAGTGCATTGGCAGAAGTCATTCGATAAGTGATGTCAGAGTTGTTTGTGACAGCAATCCTATCTCCTACGGCCTTTACTTCAAGGGCTGCGTCGATAAGTTTCGAAAGATACTCCTTGTTGCCTACAAGGTTGCCGTTGAAGAATGCAAGAGTGCGTTTTGCTTCAAGAGCCTCACGAATAGAAGCCTCAGTATTCTCCTTGGCGAAAACAAGAGTCATCGGACGTTTCCAGTTGCAGTCAACAGCATAGTCTCCTGAAGTCGTACCATGAATATCAGTATTTGCCATAGGAGCGATATTGTACTCAGAATACCAGTCAAATGTCAAAGGATATGACTCCATATAGTTGAATGCCTCGTACGCATCGATCTTTCCTGCCTTTATAAGTTCGCCATGCACATCATAGAAGGTTGACTTATTATCAGGCCAGCCCGGATGGTTCCAGATGATGTATGCGCCCTGCGCTTCAGCGATGTCGATTGCCTCGAGCGGATCCTTCACATCTAGTGCGTTTGCATCCTTGATGAAAAGAGCGTTCAGGTGGCCGAGCGGCTTGCTGCGGGTGATTTCCGAGCCCTTGATGACGATGATGCCGAGTTTATCTCCTTCGCGCTTAGCGATGTTAAAAGACTCGTTGTGGTCTGAAACCACGATGCTCTTGTGCGGACGATACTCGATATGGTCTGTCATTGCGATGGCGTCAAGTCCTTCCATCCATGCTTCCTGAACTCTGATATTAGGCCATACAGAACCATCTGAGAATACTGTATGGATGTGGAAGTCACATTTCAAGGCCTTGTAGCCGTCGAAGCCAGGGATGACAATCTCATTCCTATAGTATGATGCATTCTTCTCGTCATACTTATGGACGTCGTCATTTGACATCTGAGGGATCTGTGCAAAGGCCGTCATTGGAAGGCCAAGAAGCAAAATTGATAGAATCCTTTTCATAAAGTGTTATTATTATGTTAAAACTTATTATTGATTACAAACTGACAGAATTCGTTATACATAGCCCTGTCTTCAGGTTCTGTTGAAGCAGAAAGTTCATACATCGCGTCGGTTCCTGTATAAATCGCCAAAGGGACCTTTCCATAAAAACCGGCCTCCTTGAAATACCTGAAATAATCCCTGAGCATCTCCCTATTGAGTTCAGCACGAGGATTCTTTTCTCCACTCACAAGTCTCTCCAAAATAGAAGAACATGGAGTAACACCCTCGCCATGAGTGCCTTCAAACTCAAGTTCCATTCCCATATCAAGAGTCTTCACTATATCAATAGTCTTGTCAAAAGGTTTCTCACCTGTCCAGTCCCAATAATGATTAGGCTGCATATAGACCATATCAAAACCCAGACTCTTCCAATGCTCATATCCTGGTGCCATATAATAAGGTATCCAGTACATTCCGTAGTTCATGTTATGGGCATAGTCAGCAACAGGAGGGAGCAGCAGATCCCAGCGTTTATACTGATAATTATAACTTTCAGGAGTACAGTAAAGTTCCTCATCCATCACATAGAAGCCAGCCAGGTCCAAGTGCTTCGGAGCGACCTTATCCCAGGCAGCCCTGATCTGGTCGATCATCCACTTGAACGCAGTAATCTGATCCTCAAGCTTGGAAAAATCCATCTGCCTTCCATCAATCTCTCCCCAGTAGACAGTCGACGAATTCTTATCAGCAAAGGTCTTGAACATTATAGGAGTAGGAAGAGCAGCCACAACAGAATGTCTGAAGTCAGGTTCTCCAATTCTTGACTTTGCCTTACCGACAGCACTATCAAGAACCTTCACATAACCGGTCTGTTCATTGAACCAATAATCAATCCAGTCCAGCCACGACTCCTTGATGGCAGAGTCTCCCTCAGGAACAATCGAAAAATGCAGTCCTCCCCTTTTGAAATCCAGATTCGCCCAGAAAACAAAAGCCTCAAACAGCCAGTGCTCAGCACCAGCGTCATCAACGTAGGTCACATGAGCCTTTGCTCTTTCCTCAGTCCATGTATCAGGCTTCTTAACAGAATACCCACCAGCCAAGAGACTGATATCAGAAAACTGAGGAATGCTATCCCTCTGCATCTCCCATGAGTATAGTCCACACTCATCCTTAGATGACGAGCACCCTAAAGTCACAACTGATACAAATATGATAGCCAATATATTCTTCATAAATTCCAAATTCAATATTCACAAAGTTAATAAAGTTAATCCAATTCTTTTTTTTAATTTTGCGATAATATCATAGCAAAATTATATGTCAGCAGGCAAAGCATCACTAAAGGAACTCTTTAAAAAATACATCGTAGATGCCCTCAGCCACATGGCCATGGGACTATTCTGCTCATTGATTCTTGGACTTATCATAGGACAGATTGCCAAGATTCCCGGACTGGACTTCCTTAGTTTCATAGCAGAAGCCCTCTCTGCCAGTTCTCCCCTTGTCGGAGCCTGCATTGGTCTAGCCATCGCCTACGGCATGTCTTGTGTCCCACTTGTCGTCATATCCTCCGCAGTCACAGGCGCTCTTGGTTACCAATTCGGAGGCCCCGTCGGATCATACCTTGCAGTTATAGCTTCCGCTAAAATCGGAATGCTTATATCCAAAAAGACTCCTGTAGACATCATCCTGACTCCCCTTCTGACCATAGTCACAGGAGCCCTCATTGCAAAATACTGCTGCTCTCCTATAAACAACTTCATGCTCTATCTTGGAGAAGTAGTGAACAACGCAACTAAACTTAGTCCATTCTGGATGGGAATAACAGTCTCAGTCATAGTAGGTTGCGCCCTCACCCTCCCCATCAGTTCAGTCGCCATCTGCGTCATGTTAGGAATCGACGGACTCGCAGCAGGAGCAGCAACAGCAGGTTGTTGCGCACAAATGATAGGTTTCGCTATCATCAGCTTCAAAGACAACGGTATCGGCGGACTCATCTCACAAGGTTTAGGAACATCAATGCTCCAGATCGGCAACATCATGAAAAAACCAGCAATCTGGATAGCACCAACCCTCACAGCAGCCATCCTCGGCCCAGTGTCCACCATCGCACTGAAAATGACAAACAACGCCCTTGGCGCAGGAATGGGAACATCAGGACTGGTAGGACCACTCGCGACCTATGCCACCATGATAGAAAAAGGGACCCAAAGCGGACCCCTTGTAATCAAGATAATTATTCTCTACTTCATCGCTCCTGCCCTTATCAGTCTGTGCATACATTTAATAATGAAACACTTAGGTCTAGTAAAAGACGGAGATATGAAACTTAAATCTTAGTCTACATAGATAAGCAGACCCTTGAGATACTCACCCTCCGGATGATAGATATTCACAGAGTGATCGCAAGGCTGATTGAGTCTGTCAAGAATTCTTACACTTCTTCCACACTGTGCCGCTGCTGAGAAGACAGCAAGGGCAAATGCCTCCTTATCCACAACCTGAGAGCAACTATAAGTAAAGATCAAACCTCCAGGTTTCACCTTCGAAATGGCATAAGCATTAAGCCTCTGGTAGGCTCTGAGCGCATTTTTAAGAGCACCACGATGCTTCGCAAACGCAGGTGGATCCACAATCATCACATCATACTTATCAGCAGGAACATCACGCAAGAAGTCAATCGCATCACAGCAAAGAGAAGTGTGACGGCTCGCATCAAAACCATTCACAGCAACATTCTTATCCACCATCATCATCGCCTTCTTCGAACTGTCCACCGAATCAACATGGGCAGCGCCATTCGCAAGAGCATAGATCGAGAAGCCACCGGTGTAGCAGAAAAGGTTCAAGACATTCTTTCCTTTTGAATACTTACCTACAAGAGCACGGTTCTCTCTCTGGTCGAGGAAGAAACCGGTCTTCTGGCCCTCTGTCCAGTTGACAAGGAACTTATGCCCATTCTCAAGAACTACCTGCTCATTGTCATTGAAGCCCTCCTTCTTATACATATAGCCATCAATAAGCTCAAGACCAGCCTTATATGGAGCTGTTCCTGAACTCTTGTCATATACAGCCTTCAAGCCCTCTCCATAAACAGCCTTAAGAGCCTCACAAATCTGCTTCTTACAGCGGAACATTCCCACTGAGTGAGCCTGCATGACACATACACCATCATAATAGTCAATAATAAGACCTGGAAGACTATCGCCCTCTCCATGAACAAGTCTATAGCAGTTTGTATCACCACCCTCACAGCCTGCAAGGCCCGTTGCCTTACGAACTGCATAGGCCTTAGCAATCTTTGACTCCCAGAAATCTGCAGGCAAGGTCTCGCTTTCGAAACTTAGAATTCTAACTGCAATCGAGCCAACCTGATAGTGTCCGCTTGCTAAAAAACTTCCATCTGAAGCATACACTGCAACATGGTCTCCCTCAAGAGGATTGCCAGTAATCTGAGCAATTGCTCCTGAGAACACCCATGGGTGGAATCTCTTTAGGGACTCTTCCCTACCCTTCTTCAATATAATCTTTGACATAATAGTTACTTAGTTATTTTCAGCTGGTTTCTGAGCCGGCTTCTGTGATTTCCTTTTATATTTTCTTCGTGTTCCGGACTTTGCGCCTCCTTCCTTTGACTTCGGATGAGCCTTGGCCTTTGCTTTGGCTTTCGCCTTTCTTTCTGCCTTTGCTCTCTGCTGCTCCTTCATCAACGCTTCGCGCTCAGCCTTTGCTTTTGCCTTTGCCTCAAGCTTCAACTTCTGCTCAGGTGGCATAGGTGGAAGAAGTTCCTCCGGTGATAGCGGATTCTTTTCGCTGCGCTGGAGCTTGATATACATTTCGCGGCAGACCCAGGCGTCGGTTGCTGCGTATTTCTGCTGGCCCTCTGATAGTTCTTCTGCCTCCCAATTCGAGAGCTGCTGAGTCTTGGATACGCGGTAGCCAAGGATGATCGCTGACATCTTCTTTACGCTCTTGTCCTTGATACCATATTCCCAGACTATCTTCTGAAGGTCGATGAAGCCTGCTGCCTGGAAAGGAACGAACTTCTGCAGACCACGGATATCGTCTGCTACAGCCGCTCCAATCTTCAGAATCTTATCTGAGGCAAGGATGCTGACAAGCCTCTTATGCATGCCAAGCTTCTGAATCCTGAAAAGGAAGGCCTTGTTCGGGCCTGAAAGTTGGAGCAATGACACATTATATCTTGGCTGGGACGGAGAGAAGCAAGGACGTGTCTCGGTATCAAAGCCGATGATCTTCTGATCTCTAAGATACCTGATGGCCCTGTTGAACTCTGGTCCAACAGAATCTATGACTGTTATTTCACCTGGAAAACTGGCAGTCTCAAGTTTCTCCAGAACTTCCGGTTGTATACTCTTTACAAACATATTGACTTCTTCTATAACAAGGCTTCCGACATCTTAAGAGTATTCTGCGACATAAAATCTCTTACAGAGATAGGAAGATATCTTTGGTTGAAGTTCACAAAACGGAACGGAAGGTCCTGCTCGGAACTCTCTACCAATGGCATGATGAGATAGGACTCTACTGTAGGATAGGCTATCCTATGAGTAAAATTATTCTCATCTCTCATCATCTTATAACAGCATTTCGCAATTGACGTGTTTGCATCAATGAACCTGAAATCAGGCTTGAGAATGCCGTTATACTTAATCATATAATCCTCTGCACAATTCACAACTGTCTCAAGGGCATTGTTAAGTTCATCCACAGGGATGCTTACTGTACCATCTACAAGGATGGCATCAAGTGGTCTTGTATTACCTAAAGAAAGATAGGTATCCAAGAAACCAACAAGGGCAGAAAGTGCTGTATCATAAACATTTACAGCATAATTCACATATTGGGACAGGGCTACATGCTCATCAGTCACCATTGGATGGAGTACATTTGTGTAGACTCCAGAACTGATGATGTCATTATCTGCCCAGACTCCAAGTACCATGGATGTAGACTCACTTTCTGACAGAAGACACTGCACCATCGAATGGATAGGTGAAATAAGTCTCACACCCTGGCCAAATTTTCTGAAAAGCGAGATGATATCTTCATAACCAAAGCCTGAAACAAGAGAAGATGACAAAACGATAATCTTCGACTTGTTCTTCTGGTGGGTCATCTGGACATCGTAAGGATTGAGGCAGCTCTTGGATGAAATCGCAAAAAGAGCATTGCGAACAGCAAGGTCTCTAACTTGAAGTTCATTCTGAGGATATTCAAGATTGAGAACGTCAAGAACTGCATCAAAAGTCTCTCCTGCAAAATCCGGAAGCATGTCCGCTTGAGTCTTTCCTGTAGCATTATCATAAACATCACAAGAAAGCAAGTACTCTGTAAGTTCAATAGTCTCCTCCACAGGACCTACTACAGCAATCGAACCCATTCTGCCAAGGGTATCGTATGCTGCAATATCGTTGAAGCGTTGGTCCGCTGTATCAGCGACAACTGACGCGACCAATGGAATAACATCCTCATAAACTGGTTTTTTACCACATGAAAGAAGGGTCAAGACCAGCAAGGCGAATGCACTGAAGACTTTAGTATTCATCTCTTAAAAGAATAAAAGTTCACGATATTTAGGAAGTGGCCAGATCTCGTCGTCGATCACCCTCTCAAGATGATCTGCGTTATATCTTACCTTATCCATCATGTTCTTAACATTGCGGGAATATACCTTAGCTCTCTGAGACATATCCTCTATTCTGTTTGCCATTCTTCTCTCTTCGATAAGCTGCTCCACATCTGCAGAAAGTTCATTGATGTAGACAGACAGTTTTCTCAAAGTTTCCATCTGAGAGCTGCATAGATTGAGGGCCTCATCTCCGAAGATATCCTTCATTCCCTTCACATTGGCAATCAAGGCGTTCTGATATTTCACAGCTGCAGGAATCACATGATTCAGGCACATATCTCCCATAACTCGAGCCTCGATCTGAAGTTTCTTGATGTAGGTCTCGTTAAGGATCTCATATCTCGCCTCTATCTCATTCTTCGCAAGAACACCCATCTTTGTGAAGAGTTCCTGAGTCGCAGCCTCATGGTAGACATCATACGAATCAGGCACATTCTTGATGGCACGTAGGCCGCGTCTCTCCGATTCAACCTCCCACTCGTGGCTGTAGCCGTTTCCTTCGAAGAGGATATCCTTCGACTCACGCATGAACTTTCTTATCACCTTCATCACCGCCTTTGACTTATCAACTCCCTGCTCGAGTAGTTCGTCTACGTCGGAACGGAACTGCTCGAGACTCTCCGCCACTACTGTGTTGAGCACGTAGGTGGCTGATGCCACGTTGATGGACGAGCCGAGGGCGCGGAACTCAAAGCGGTTGCCGGTGAAGGCGAATGGTGATGTTCTGTTGCGGTCTGTGTTGTCCGGGAAGATCTCAGGGATGGCGTTGACGATCTTGATAGGATCGAGATTCTCTTCCTCCTTGATGTCAAGTTTCTGCATAATGGCCTCAAATACTCCGTAGAGTGTTGAGCCTGAGAAGATTGACATTACTGCTGGCGGAGCCTCCTGGCCTCCAAGGCGGTAGGAGTTGCTCAGATTGGCAACTGATGCCATAAGGAGGTAGTGATGTCTGTGGACAGCTCTTACTACAGAAGCGAAGAATGACAGGAACTGAAGGTTCTTGTTAGGGGTCTTGCCTGGAGAAAGGATGTTCACCTTTGTATCTGTAAGAAGCGACCAGTTGCAGTGTTTTCCTGAACCGTTCACTCCGTCAAATGGTTTCTCGTGGAAGATTACCTTGAGGTTGTGCTTCTCTGATACCTTCTGCATAAGGATCATGAGCATCATGTTCTGGTCGATGGCCTTTGTCGCCTCGCAGTAGGTTGGAGCACACTCAAACTGATTTGGAGCAACCTCATTATGACGTGTATGCAGCTGAATTCCAAGCTTGTACGCCTCTGTCTCAAAGTCCTTCATAAAGGCGCTTACGCGAGATGGTATGGCGCCGAAGTAGTGGTCTTCAAGCTGCTGGTCCTTTGCTGATGCATTTCCGATGACTGTTCTGCCAGAGAGCATAAGGTCCGGACGTGCATTATACAATGCTGAATCGATGAGGAAGTACTCCTGCTCGATACCTAAGTTTACTGAAACGGATGTGACAGACTCATCAAAGAGGTTGACAACCTTAGTTGCTGCCTTGCTCAAGACCTGCATTGACTTGAGGTTAGGAACCTTTGTGTCAAGAGCCTCTCCTGTGTATGATACAAAGACTGAAGGGATACAAAGAGTTCCCTCCATGATGAATACAGGAGAAGATGGATCCCACGCTGAGTAACCTCGAGCCTCAAAGGTATTTCTAAGACCTCCGTTCGGGAAGCTTGATGCGTCCGGTTCCTGCTGAACAAGGGTGCTGCCGCTGAATCTTTCAAAGACGATTCCGTTCTTGAAACTTACGAAGGCTTCATGTTTTTCGGCTGTCGTATCTGTAAGAGGGTGGAAAAGGTGGGTATAGTGGGTTGCTCCCATCTCCATAGCCCAGGTCTTCATACCGTCTGCAATCTCGTCTGAATAACTTCTGTCAAGTTTTCCTCCGAAATTCACGGCTGAGAGCAGAGACTCGTAGGCCTCCTTTGAAATATATCCTTTCATCTTCTCAAGGTCGAGGACATTCTGACCGAAATACTTTGATACAGGGCCCTCCTCCTTGAAATATCTTTCTGTCTTATGTGTAGCAGCCTCATCCAAGGCTCTATGTCTAAAAGTTGCCATAAATTTTAGTCAAATCTATGCAAAGGTACTAAAAAATAGATAGCATTTCTATATATTTTGCTATCTTAGCAAACATAATTCAATTAAAATTACACCAAGTATGGCAAGCATTTCAAAAAAGGCAGAACTTATGCCTGCATCAGCTATCAGAAAGCTGGTTCCATTTGCTGACGCTGCAAAGAAAGAGGGCGTCAAAGTTTACCATCTTAACCTAGGACAGCCAGACATCAAGTCGCCACAGTGCGCTCTAGACGCTATCAGAAACTACAGCCTTCCACACGTTTCATACTCTCATTCAGGAGGTATCATGGAACTTCGTAAGGGTCTTGTAGAGAAATATTATAAGAAGATGGGAATCGATATCGAGGTTCCTGAACTTATCGTTACTGTTGCAGGTAGTGAGAGTGTCCATCTTTCACTTGAACTTGTATGTGATGAGGGAGACGAGGTAATCGTACTCGAGCCTTATTACACAAACTATAACACTTTCGCCTTCATGAGCGGAGTAAAGATGGTTGCAATTTCGACAGACATCAAGAACGGTTTCCAGGTTCCACCTATCGAGGAGTTTGAGAAGGCCATCACTCCTAAAACAAAGGCCATCCTTCTTTGTAACCCAGGAAACCCGACAGGTACACTATACTCAAAGGAGCAGATGCTTGCTATCGGAGAGGTTTGTCGCAAACACGACCTTTTCCTTATCTCTGACGAGGTATACCGCGAGTTCTGCTATACAGACGAGCCTCACTTCAGCGCGATGAATATCCCTGGACTCGAGCAGAATGTAATCCTAGTTGACTCTGTATCAAAGAGATACAATCTTTGTGGAGCACGTATCGGTTGCATCATTTCAAAGAACAAAGAGGTTATGGGAGCAGCAATGAAATTTGCACAGGCAAGACTTTGCGCACCGGTTATCGGACAGTATGCTGCCTTGGGAGCTCTTGACACTCCAGACGAGTACTTTGAGGAGGTGAAAGCAGAGTACATCAGAAGAAGAGACTATATGCTTGGCAGACTTAACAGCATGGAGGGAGTCTTCAGCCCAGTTCCAGAGGGAGCTTTCTATACTGTAGTTTCTCTACCTGTTGATGACGCTGAGAAGTTTGCTAAATGGATGCTTGAGAACTTCAGAATCAACAATGAGACTACAATGGTAACTCCAGCCGCTTCTTTCTTCAGCACACCAGGAAAGGGAACTAACTATGCACGCGTTGCATACGTTCTTGAAATTCCAGAGATGGAGAAAGCACTTGACATCCTTGAGGCAGGTCTTAAGGTTTATCCAGGAAGAACAATCTAGTCTGGATCATATAATAAAATAACCCCGAAAGCGATTGCTTTCGGGGTTATTTTATTTAGAGTCAAGGACTTATTTACCAAGTTTTTCCTTAGCATACTCAAGAGTCAGATTGAACTCTGTGCTATCTGAAGACGGAGCCTCATACATAGCGTCGGTCATAATCTGCTCACAGATCGAGCGAAGTCCACGTGCTCCAAGCTTATTCTCAATTGCGGTATCAACAATCAGTTCAAGAACAGCTGGTTCAATAACAAGCTTAATTCCATCAAGTTCGAACATCTTCTCATACTGACGGATAAGGGCATTCTTAGGTTCTGTAAGGATTCTAAGCATTGCCTCTCTGTCAAGATGGTCAAGGTAAGTAATGACAGGCAGACGTCCGATAATCTCAGGGATGAGTCCATACGAGCGAAGGTCCTGAGCAGCAACATATTGCAACAGATTATTTCTATCCACCTGTTGCTTGTTGCTCGCACCGTAACCGATGATCTGAGTGTTCATTCTCTGGGCAATCTTACGTTCAATTCCCTCGAATGCACCGCCGCAGATAAAGAGAATGTTCTGAGTATTCACATGAACAAACTCCTGCTCCGGATGCTTACGACCACCCTTAGGCGGAACGTTGACAACATTTCCCTCAAGAAGTTTCAGCATTGCCTGCTGAACTCCCTCTCCAGACACATCTCTTGTAATTGAAGGATTGTCGCTCTTACGAGCAATCTTATCAATCTCATCAATGAAGACAATTCCTCTCTCAGCCTTCTCAACATCATAGTCAGACTCCTGAAGAAGACGAGTAAGAATACTCTCAACATCCTCTCCTACATATCCCGCCTCTGTAAGCACAGTTGCATCAACAATAGTGAAAGGCACATCAAGAAGTTTCGCAATTGTTCTTGCAAGAAGAGTCTTACCAGTACCAGTAGGACCCACCATCAAGATATTCGACTTCTCAAGTTCAAGGTCTGCCTTCTTGAGAGCCAGATTATTATTTGTTCTCTTGTAGTGGTTATAAACAGCTACTGCAAGAAGTTTCTTTGCTCTGTCCTGACCAATGACATACTGATCCAGATGCTTGTGGATCTCAACAGGTTTAAGAAGTTTAAGTTCCTCATACTTAGGAGCTTTCTTCTTGCTTTTCTTTCCTGTCATATCAGCGATATACTCTGCTCCCAATGTGAGACAGTCGCTGCAGATACATCCGGATAAACCCTGAAGCAGGAGTGGGACTTCACTCTCACTCCTGCCACAGAATACACAAATATTTTCAGTCTTTTTTCCTTTTGCCATATTACTTTTTCTTGCAAAGGATTTCATCAATCATGCCATATTCCTTAGCCTCTTGAGAAGTCATCCAATAGTTTCTGTCGCAGTCTGCGAAGATCTTATCATATGGCTGTCCAGTGTGCTCAGACATGATTGTGTAAAGTTCTTTTCTTGTCTTGATAATCTCCTGAGCCTCAATCTCGATATCTGAAGCCTGACCTCTTGCTCCCCCAAGTGGCTGATGGATCATCACTCTTGAGTGCTTGAGAGCAGAACGCTTTCCCTGAGCTCCTGCACATAGCAGAACGGCTCCCATTGAAGCCGCCATGCCTGTACATATAGTCGCTACATCAGGTTCTATGATCTGCATTGTGTCATAGATTCCAAGTCCTGAATGAACCTGTCCTCCTGGAGTATTCAAGTAGATGGAAATGTCGCTTGTCGGATCTGTTGATGCCAAGAACAGCAACTGAGCCTGAACAATATTAGCCACATCATCATCGATAGGAACTCCAAGGAAGATGATTCTATCCATCATAAGACGAGAGAACACATCCATTGAAGCCACATTAAGCTTGCGCTCTTCTATGATAGTTGGATTGATGTACGAATCAAGAACTGAAGCATAACGATGCATTGTCATGCTGCTTAGTCCGCAATTCGATACGGCAAATTTTTCAAACTCTTTTCCCATTTTTATTCAATTTAATTATTTCAACTCGCGGAATGCCTCAAGAGTGATCTTCTTCTTAGAAAGAGTCACAGCCTTCTTAACTGCGTCAAGAGTCTTCTTATCCTCTACTGACTCAAGAATTCTACGGCTCTCCTTCTCCTGCTGAAGAAGTGTTGCTGCGAATGACTCAAGCTGCTCCTCTGGAACATTGTTCATTCCGTACATTGCGAACTGATAGTAAGCGAAGTGCTTAGCTGCCTCCATTACGTCAGCGTCCTCAATCTTGACAGAGTATTTCTCCATAAGGTATGAGCGAACAAGCTGCCAACGGAAGTCTGCTGCGAAGATATCCCACTCCTTCTCGATGTCCTCCATAGTGAACTTGCCATCGTTAGTAGCGTAAAGCCACTTCTTCATGAATGCCTCAGGAAGAGCAACACCAGACTTCTCAACTAGAGCCTTCTTAAGGTCCTCGCCGCATTTCCAATCAGCCTCCTGTGAGTACTCAGACGAGATTCTCTCAGCGATCTTAGCGTCGAACTCCTCCTCGCTCTTAACTGTACCCTCACCGAAGATCTTGTCATAAGTCTCCTGGTTCAACTCAGCAGGAACGAAAGTCTTTACATTAACAACAGTCATAGACCAAGCTGGCTCCATTGTAGCAAGCTCATCCTTAGAAACCTTAAGCATAGCAGCTCTATCAGACTCGTTAGTGAATGCCTCATTAACGTTAACCTCGATAGTCTGGCCAGGTTTTAGACCAACGAATGAAGGACGTACTGCCTCAGCAACGCTGCGAAGAGCTACGTAAGTACCCTCAACCTTGTTCTCACCCTGTACGAAGTCAGCGATAAGGAAGTCATCAGCCTTAGCCTCCTCGCCATCAGCAAGTGAGCCATACTGCTTAAGCATGTTAGCCTTCATCTCAGCCTTAGCCTCGTCAGTTACAGTGATGTTATAAAGTGTGAACTTATCCTCTTTTGAAAGCTCAAGAGAAACCTGAGGCATAAGAGCAAGGTCGAACTTGAAAGTAAACTCGTTACCGTCAACCCACTCGTTCTTAGGCTGGTCGTCCTGTGGAAGTGGCTCGCCAAGAACCTTAAGGTCGTTATCCTTGATGAAGTTGTTGATAGACTCGCCGATAACCTCGTTTACAGAGTCTACAAGAACCTGCTGGCCATACATCTTCTCAACAAGAGACATTGGAACCATACCCTTTCTGAAACCCTTGATCTCAGCTTTCTTTCTGTAATCAGCAAGTTTCTTCTTCTTGTTGTCAGAGTAGTCCTCTGGAGAAATTGTTAGTGTGAGCTCAATGTTAAGCTCATCAACTTTGTTCTGTAAAATGTTCATTTCTATTATGTTTTAATTACTTTTTCCATTAATTTCCAACGTCCGGAAGTGCAGACGCCAAAAGAGGTGCAAAGATAGTAAAAATGCCTCACATTTCAAACACCTTGAGTTGCCCAAATCTCTACTCACTCTTCCTCTTTGGATAAACAACTCTTGCGTGATGTGCCTGAGCAAGATAAGTCTTCAATACACCCTTCACGACATTGAGTTCCTTAAGTGAAATCTCGGAATCATCAAACTGTTCCATCTTGGAAGCCACCATCTTCTCCACAAAAGCAGAAATGCTCTCTGGAGAGAAGTCTGTAAGAGTTCTGGAAGCAGCCTCAATACCATCACAAAGCATAAGGATCACATGCTCCTTGGAAACTGGTTTCGTTCCATTATAGAAGAACTCCTTGACATCATCCGGACTACCTCCCTCATTGAGATACTGGTTGTAGAAATAGCCAGTAAAAGTAGTTCCATGATGCGCTGTGATAAACTCCTTCACGACAGAAGGCAGTCCGTGCTTATCAGCAAGAGCAACTCCATCCTGGACATGTCGTATGATCTCAGTCGCACTCTCCTTCGGCGAAAGGTTCGCATGGTAGTTCACGCCAGGCGCGGAATTCTCCACAAAGCACAACGGATTCATCATCTTTCCAATATCGTGGTACATCGCACCCGCACGCACAAGAAGCACATTCGCACCGACAGAACGGGCAGCCTCATCAGCCATATTCATCACCTGAAGCGAGTGCTGGAAGGTACCGGGAGCCTTCTGGGCAAGTTCGCGCAACAACTTGTTGTTAGTATCACAAAGATCAAGAAGCTTAGCGTTCGACACAAGGGCAAACAATTTCTCGAAAAGGAAGATCAAAGGATAGCCAGCCACAGAAAGCAGAGCACCTAAAGCCATGTAAATCAGAATACTTAAGTCCCTCAGAGAAGCATCTCCCTGAATAAGTCTGAATGACAGATGAACTCCTATCATTGTCAAAAAGACAAAGAAGGCTGTAAGGAACTGCTGCCAACCCTTATTGAAATATCCGAATGAAAGGATTGAAATCACTCCCGCTATCAGGAACATAACGAAGAGTTCAAGACCGTACTGAGTGAAGATCAGCAAAGGAAGCAAGGAAACCACATACACAGGAAGGACAACCCTCTTCTTGAAGAACGAAAGAAGATAAAGTGTGATGAGGGTAAACGGAACAAGATATAGGAATTCCGGATTTGCCCTGTCTGTAAAGATGGCCGCTACTGATGCCAGGGTAAAGATCAGAAGCAGATATAGATATCTGTTGCTGTCGTCGAAGATCTTCGGATTGGTATAAAGGATAGTAAGGAAAAGAAGGATAACGATGGCAAGTACAATCACTGCATCTCCCAGCCATAGCAGGAAGATCGGTCCATTATAACCTAGACTTTCCTGATACTCGGCCTTATAAGAATCGATGATCTGCTTATGCTCAGCAGTAACCACTTCCCCATTGGAAATCAGGACCTCGCCTGCCTTTATGTAGCCGGAAGTTTCTGAAATATTCTCATAAGCCTCCTTCTGCATCATATCTGTTGTCTTCTGATCGAAGACAAGATTAGGAGTAAGAAGAGCATACAGACCATTGGCAACACAGATGGAGTCGACATTTGCGTATGGAGCCTTCTTCATTAAAGAAGATACAAGCCTCTTCTTTGCCGTAGCTACCGTATAAAGTTCAGAAACAGGAATACTCATAGCCTTCTTATCCTTGCTGATGAAGACAGCATCCATATCAGAGGCATCCTCATACTGCTCTATAAGTCCCCTTTCATAAATATCGACAAAAGCAGACAGAGCCTCTGGTTTCAAAGACTCATATCTGCCTAAGTTAGTTTCTGAATTAAGTTTCCTGATGGCCTCCTGAGCAATATCTGTCACCTGCCTGTAGTAAGGTACCACAGCAGAGACAAGTTCTGAGACCTCCTGTGCAATCTGCTCGTCTGTCTTGAGAACCGGAAAATCAAGCTGCGCAATCAGAGTCTCGTGGTTCCATGTATCCCCTTTGCGGTAGTCATATTTGAAATTACCGCTCTTTGGAGTAATGAGAAGAAGGACAAAGAACAGGACAATAAGAGGCAGATAGACTCTGAACTTATTAGGGAACTTAACCTTTACCATATCTATTCCTATTAAAGAAGCGCCCCTAAGGGTATAGGGGCACTTTATTATGACTATGCGTCGATATTTGCGTAATGAGCGTTCTGCTCGATAAACTCACGGCGAGGTGGAACATCGTCTCCCATAAGCATTGAGAATGTTCTCTCTGCCTCTGCTGCGTTCTCGATGGTTACCTGACGAAGAAGTCTTCTTGATGGATCCATTGTTGTCTCCCATAGCTGCTCGTCAGACATCTCTCCAAGACCTTTGTATCGCTGGATGTTCACTCCCTTGTCAGAGCCCTTTCCTACCTGAAGAATAGCCTCCTTACGCTGTGCCTCTGTCCAGCAGTAGATCTCTTCCTTTCCTTTCTTCACTCGGTAGAGTGGTGGAGTTGCGAGATATACGTAACCTTTTTGGATAAGGTCTCTCATATAGCGGAAGAAGAATGTGAGGATAAGGGTTGCGATGTGCGCTCCATCGACGTCGGCATCGGTCATGATGACTACCTTGTGGTAGCGAAGTTTGCTGAGGTTCAAGGCCTTGCTGTCCTCCTCCGTTCCCACTGTCACTCCTAGCGCTGTGTAGATGTTTCTGATCTCCTCGCTCTCGAAGACTCTGTGTTCCATAGCCTTCTCAACGTTAAGGATCTTACCACGAAGAGGAAGGATGGCCTGGATTGTTCTGTCGCGTCCGCTGATGGCTGTACCACCCGCTGAGTCTCCCTCGACAAGGAAGAGCTCACACTCCTCCGGATTGCGCTTCGAACAGTCAACAAGCTTTCCTGGCATTCCTGCTCCAGATAGGACAGTCTTACGCTGAACCATCTCTCTTGCCTTGCGTGCAGCCTGACGTGCAGTTGCTGCAAGAACAATCTTCTCGATGATTACGCGAGCCTCCTTTGGATTCTCCTCAAGGAAGATCTCCATAGCGGCCTGAGTTGCCTGCGAAACCGCTGCAGTTACCTCCGGGTTACCAAGTTTGGTCTTAGTCTGTCCCTCGAACTGAGGCTCAGCAACCTTTACAGAAACCACTGCTGTAAGTCCCTCTCTGTAGTCCTCCTGACTTAGAGACTCACCTTTAAGCTTTGCAAGAAGATTGTTCTTCTCTGCATACTGCTTAAGGGTTCTTGAAAGACCCATCTTGAATCCCTGAAGGTGGGTACCACCCTCGATTGTATTGATATTGTTTACGTATGAGTAAATCTTCTCTGAATATCCGTTGTTATACTGAAGAGCGATCTCAATAGGAATGATCTTGTCTGTCTCAAGGCAGATAGGAACCTCAATAAGTTTCTCAGCACCGTCAGCATCAAGATACTGGACAAACTCCTTAAGACCCTCTTTAGAGTAGTAAACCTCAGACTTATATACCTTTACTGGCTCTCCATTTGCATCAAGAACCTCTTTACCCTCCTCGTCATACTGCTCTACAAGTTTACGACGGTCTGTAAGAGTAAGTCTGATACCCTTGTTAAGGAAGGCAAGCTCACGAAGACGGGCAGATAGAGTCTCGTACTTATATTCCTGAGTAACAGCGAAGATCTCAGCATCCGGATGGAAGGTGATAGTCGTACCTGTATCCTCTGACTCACCAACCACTTCAACAGCGCTTGTTGGCTTACCCTTGGAATACTCCTGAACGAAGATCTTACCCTCTCTATGGATCTCAGCCTTCAAATAATCAGAAAGAGCATTCACACAGGATACACCCACACCATGAAGACCTCCAGACACTTTGTAGCTGTCCTTGCTGAACTTACCACCGGCGTGTAGCACTGTAAGAACCACCTCAAGTGCCGAGCGGTTCTCCTTCTCATGCCAACCTGTAGGGATACCACGACCGTTATCCTTTACTGTGATTGAATTATTCTCATTGATAGTAACGTCAATATCTGTACAGTGTCCTGCAAGAGCCTCATCGATACTGTTATCGACAACCTCATAAACAAGGTGATGAAGACCTCTCTCTCCTACATCTCCAATATACATCGAAGGTCTTTTTCTTACGGCCTCCAATCCTTCCAGCACCTGGATACTGCTTGCGGAATACTCCGCTGAAGCATTTACATTTACTTCATTTTCACTCATATTCTTATCTAAATTTTCTTATTTTTCCTTAACAAAAAATGTCCGTTTCAGTACGGATACTAAAACGGACAAATATAGCAATTTTCGCTAGAATTTTCAAGAGAAAATTTAGAAATTTAGGCAAATTCCAGCAGTAAAATTAATGCCTGATTCTGCATACAAAGGAGTTCTCTGAATTGTCATATTCAAGAGATTACCTGCCTCCAGCCATATAGAGAATTTTCTGTTTATCTTATACTCTCCCATAAGACCAAGATCCACATAATAAGGAATCTTCGCATAGTCAGAATACTTGCTTCCTGAAGCATAATCGCAGAAAACACCGGCATAGATTCTCTTATTCCAGTTATACTTTGCATCTACTCCAGCCTTGAACTGAGAAGGTGCAAAAGCAGGGGCCTCAACCTTTAGGTTTGAGAAGGCAAAATAAGCCTCCACATCAACCCTCTCAGACTTCCATCCCATCTTAGCATCCGCTCTAAGGCCGGCAGCTGCTGAATAGATGATTCCTGGAGTCATTGCTGGCTGCGTTCCGGCAAGTCCAAATACAGTATACACTGGAAGGGCCATATAGTTATTATATCCTGCTGACAGATCATAGAAGAACCTCTGGGCAAAGTTTCCCTCAAATCCGAATTTGGCACCGATTCTTTCCATGCTTATTCCAGTAATGCTGCTGCCTGCAAATGAATACAGCGAACTGAAGTGATGGTTGCTTTGAAGCATTGAAGCATAAGAAGCGACCTCGGTTCCTCCCTTTGCCTCCAGATAGACATTCAAGTACTTCTTGACCATCTCAAAGTTCAAGTCAATTGCAGGATAGGCAATCTGACCAAACTTATTATCTATAGTCTGATATGGCAAAGAGAGATTAAGTCCTGCCTCGATGTTCCATCTACCATAGTTGTAGACATATTTAGGAACAAGGCTCACAGTTGACACAGAAGAGAAGGCAGTGTCGGATATCTCAGAATCCCCTCTCAAATCTACATAAAAGGCACTCTTTGAATTAAAGTTCTTACCCATTGTAAGGTCAAGAGCAAGATTGTGATAGAATGCTCCTGCAGGTGTCTCAGCAGCAAAGCGATAGCCCATTGCCACATCATAGAAGAACTGAGTTCTATGCTCTTTCTTTGAAGTAAGTCTCAAGTTCACATCTGCAGCATTATATCCTCTCTGTAAAGAATCGTTGTTTGCTAGGATGTTATCTCTGGTGTGGATGCCATAGTACATTACTGTTGCGGCGAAGATGCCCTTTTTCCAATCGCTGCGGATGTTGATTCCTGCTCGAGAGAGCATGTCGTAACCTTTCCACTTATCATCACCCTTCTTGTAGGTGAGGATGTACGGATTGCTGCCCTGAGCGGTTGTAGCCTGTTTCTGGGCTGTGATGGTCCTGTAGTTTCCGAAGTAGGAGTCATGACTCGCAAAGATGCTCATCTTGAAAGTCTTCTTGGTCTTTGGAGTCCATGCAAGATCAAGAGTCGGATATAGGGCATAACCTGCTCCTGCTCTTAGGAAGAACTCGTTTCCATAGAAAGCCTCTGACTGAGGACGGATCTCCATCAGATAAGGATTGAACTCGTAAGCTCCCTTGTATGGGTTATCAAAAACGGAGTAATCAATCTTGAGATCGAAACGGGTAAGACTATCAGGAACTGTCATAGTCAGATCCGGTTTACCCACCTCAATAAGCTTTCCCTGATACTGTCTTGTAACAGTAACTGTAGGATCCATATTCTGAGCCCATACACTCATTCCCGCCAATAGGGCAAGAAGGGCAACTGTATATCTTTTCAAATTCATAATCATCTGATAATTAAATTACTGAGCGCTAGGCTGAGTCATAAGTTCAACAAGTTTATCAAGTCTCATCTTCACCTCTTCAAGCACATCATCACCCTTCTCTGAAGGAGTATAGCCATCTCTCACACTCTCGAAAGTAGCCTTAGCCTGTTCGAACTCTCCCCTCTCGACAAACGAATCGCCAAGGATGATGAAAGACTTTGCAAGGAAGTACACCTGAGGAGTGCCGGCATCCGAGAACTCATATACCTTCTCCTCAACCTTAGCAAACTCTCCCTTGTCATAGAAGTCCTGGATGATGAGCAAAGTTGCCTCTGCACCCTCTGCAGACTTAGGATCAAGGGCAAGTTCCTCAAGAATCTTGAAAGCCTGAGTACGGTCGCTTATCGCAAGATATGACTTAGCCTCGATATATCTGGCCTTCAACACCTGGAAGTCATCGCTTCTTCTGTCCGCAGCAACCTGCTGAGCGTACTTCACAGATCTGTGATAGTCCTTGCCGGCGTATGTCGAGTTCATCATACCCTTAAGGGCCGTATACTTATTGTCGTCAAGCAAGGCCTTGTCGTAAAGGTTTGAATAGGCTGTATAAGCCTCATCATACTCCTGAAGGCTATATGAAATATTTGCAAAGTTCAACATTGCAAGCTCGACAAATGAACCTGATCCGTTTGTAATGACCTTGCTGTAGAAATCACATGCCGGTTCGAGGTTACCAAGCTGCTTGTATGACTCTGCCGTATAGAAATGAGCCTTTGACAGCAGGGCACCATCAGAATACTTTGTCTCGTAGTTCTGAAGAGAAGCAAGAGCCTTGGCATAATCTCCAGACAGGAAGATCTGCTCTGCTGCATTGAAGATCATCTGCTCCTTCTCATCCTCAGTCTTCAGTGAAGCCTTTCCAATACTCTCAATATAAGCAAGATAAGTCTCAGGCTCGTTCTTCGACTGATAGATAGACTCGATAGCAAGCAAGGCGTCATCAGCATACTCAGACATCGGCATCTGCTCCACTACCCTCTTGTAGTAGGCAATAGCCTTATCTGCATTATTTCCATTTCTCTCAATCATTCCGAGCTCGATAAGTGACTGAGCTGCGAATGAGGAGTTCTCAATTGCAAGGATCTGATTGAAGACGTCCTTGGCCTTTGCTTCATTTCCGACCTTCACATATGCTCTTCCAAGTTCATACTTTGCCTCCTGGTAGAACTTAGCGTCCTTTGAAGCATTATTAACGTTGGACAGAAGTTCCACCTTCTTCTTGTCGTTGCCCGCAAGACCGTATGAAAGACCGGCCTGATAGTAAGGGTAGATATCGTCCGCACTGAAGTAGCTGTCTACAACTGCCTGATATGACTCAGCTGCCTTCTTGTAGTCCTTGAGGATGAAGTAGCTGTCTGACAGTCTCTCCATTGCCTCCTTGCGATACTGGCCGTTCTTTTCTGCGAGGTAGGTGTTGAACCACCTGATGGCCTCATGGTAGTTTTCGCTCTTATAGTCGCAGTACGCGATGTTGTAGCTCAGAAGCATTGACTCCTGCATTCCGTACAGTGCCGAGGTGTTGTAAAGGTCAAGATAAAATGCTCTTGACTCCTTGTAGTCTGCGTTGCGGAAATGTGATTCAGCAAGCCAGTAGCGTGTGAGCTGATTGAAGCCGCTTCTCTTGTCTGAGAAGTACGCTGCTGTCTTGAGGTGGGTGATGGCCTTTCTATACGCCTTTTCCTTGATAAGCTCGCCCGCTCTCAGGTAGTTGGCTTTCATATAGTTAAGGACCATATCATTGTCCAGATCCTCGATCTTGTCATAGTTTTCGATGGCTCCGTCGTAGTCTCTGTTGCGAAGAGCGGCAACCGCCATGTAGTTATAGATAAGCGGACCCTTATCCTTGTCTGAATATTTCTTGATGTAATCTGTAAATGCAGAAGCATCATCGTTCAGGTCAAAGGCAAGCTTTGCATAATTGAAGAAAGCGTCCTCAGCTATCTGCTCATCGTATGAGGCAGCTGATGCAGACTTGAAGGCCTCCATTGCAGCAACCTTATTCTTTGTACGGATGTGGCTATATGCCATCTGGTAGTTTGCAATCTGACCAAGAGAGTCAGAGCGGTCCTTCATGTGAGAGTAATTCTCGATTGCTCCCTTGAAGTCGCCTATTGCATAAAGAAGTGAACCTGCATAGAAGAAGTCCGAACGGGTCTTAGGAGCCTCTGTTGACACTGTCTGGTAATACTCATGAGCTGCCTTTGTATCTCCAAGGACAAGATATGACTCAGAAATGATACGGGCCAGTCTCTGCTTGCGGTCCTGAGGACATGAGTCCATCATCTTTGGAGCATTAGAAACCACATACTGATAGTCCTCCTGCATGAAACGGCACTCGACAAGGTAATACTGGGAAATCTCCTTGAAACGGCTGTCCTTCTGAGAGAATCTGAACCACTTCTCTGCCTCCACGAAGTTCTTCTTGTCGTAGTTGATATAACCAAGGGCATATCTTGCCGGCGCAAGGTAGACAGAATGAGGAGTAGCCTCTACTCTTGTGAATCCCTCAAGGGCACTGTCGTATTTTCCAAGTGCAAAATCCGAGTACGCCTTCTTGAAAAGGAACTGAATCACCTGAGATGACTCAAGCTGCGCCTCAGAAACCTCCGCAAACTTTGCTGCTGAAGCTGCGTAGTCCCCAGCCTCAAAAAGGTTCAAGGCATGCTGAAGATTGATTCTGTTGATGAGAGTCGAACCAGGGAACTTATCCTTATATGCTGAAATAAGATGCTCATATCCTTCTGACTGCATTACAGAAGAACAGAGAACACTGTATCCTGATGCCAGAACATCCTCACTTGAATTCGGAAGCGATTCAAACATCGCTCTTGAACGGTCATACATCCCTCTTTCAAAGAGAGTCAAGGCCTTCTTATAGTCCTTGCTATCCTGCATTGGAGTGCCCTGTGCACCTGCAGAAAGGGGAGATATTGAGATGATTGAAGCCACTAAAAGGGCCTTACAGATATCACGTTTTATCATTGCAAAAAATTTTTACAAATTTACTAAAAAATCCGCTATATTTGTAGAATTATGGCGACTAAATTACGCCTAAAAAGAGAATAAGATCAGAATAAAAAGCAACATGAGCGAGAATACAGAACCTATCATCAAAATATCGGATGCAGACATCATAGGAGGCGATCACGTCGTTATCCATGGAGCCAATATGGAGGTATTTCCAGGCGACTTCATCTACATTGTAGGAAAGGTTGGAACAGGCAAGACATCCATCTTCAGGACCATCATTGCCGAAAACAAGCCAACCAAAGGTTCTGTTCATGTATGCGGATACAGGATTGAGGACATCAAGCAGAAAGAGATACCTTTGTTGAGACGCAAGCTAGGAGTCATCTTTCAGGATTTCCAGCTGCTGATGGACAGAAATGTCCATGACAATCTTGAGTTCGTGCTCAAGGCCACCGGATGGAAGGAGAAGGACAAGATAGAGAAACGTATTGCAGAGGTACTGGAGAATGTAGGAATGCAGACAAAGGCAAGCAAGATGCCCCACCAGCTTTCCGGAGGTGAGCAGCAGCGTATTGCCATCGCACGTTCAATTCTCAACGAACCTGCCGTCATCCTTGCTGATGAACCTACAGGCCACCTTGACAACGAGACCGCAGACGAAATCATGGACCTGCTTTCAGGCATCAACAAGAAACTTGGCACAGCCATCGTCATGGTTACCCACAACCTCAACATCTTTGACAGTTACCCAGGCAGAGCCCTGCTATGCTCAAAGGAAACAATTGTTGAAATCTAGAAGTCTATGGAGAAGAAGGACAGATACTTCCACATCACAAAGTGGTTCAGGGAAAATATGGAGATCGCCCAGAGCGAGCTCAACTATGACACACCCTTCCATCTTCTCATAGCAGTCATCCTCTCGGCCCAATGCACTGACAAGAGGGTAAATATGCATACTCCGGAGATCTTTGCCCGCTTCCCGGAACCGGCAGATCTTGCAGCAGCAGAATTCGAGGAAGTATTCCAGATGATCAAGTCCATCACCTTCCCGAACAACAAGGCCAAGCACCTCATCGGCATGGCTAAAATGCTTGTAGAGCAATACTCAAGCGTCGTCCCGTCCGAACCAGACGAACTTGTCAAACTACCAGGCGTAGGGCGCAAAACCGCAAATGTCATCGCTTCCATCATCTACGACAAACCCGTCATAGCTGTCGACACCCACGTATTCAGGGTATCACGACGCCTCGGCCTTAGCGACGCGGAAACAGTAGAAGGAGTTGAAAAGGAACTCACAGCCAACATCGACCCATCAGAACGAGGCATAGCCCACCACTGGCTCATCCTCCACGGCCGCTACATCTGCGTAGCCCGCAAACCTAAATGCGACACCTGCGGCCTCACCGACTTCTGCCGCCACTACATCTCAGAAAAGACAAGTGTATAAACTTTTCTATTTCCTTACTATTTGCACTGGTTTGAGATGCCAGATACTTATATAATTTAAGTTTATCTTCAACTTCAAGTCTCAAAGCAAGTTTTACATCAGAAGTATGCAGATACTTTTGGGTATGCTCTATCAGTATCCTATATATCTGATCAGAACCACCATATGTATCTTCATCAAATTCATATTCACTTCCGGTATTGGAATTTATCGCTAAAAGCATCTTTTGAAAATCACCATAGTAATTCACTAAAGACTCATAATCGATAAAATTATATTTAACTATAATATAATCAACGAGTTGCCTCTTCTGCTTACCTGAAAGACCTGAAAATAAGTTTCTTATAAACGCATAAGTAAGATATCTCCCCTCCTTAAATTGAAAGTCTACCAACTTGATACAGCGTCTTAACTTTCTGCTGGCATATCTCAAGACTAATCTCTCCGAAAAAGGATTCCTACTATCTGCATATGCCAGGAAGTTCCATCTATAGTCTTCTGCATGGACACATAATTTTTTCTCGACAGGATTATTATACAGATATGAAATTGCAGTTCTTATAGATTTGTCATTAACCTTCTTTGCTCTTCCAAAACTCTTAGCAAACACAGATTTAGTACGACCTGAACAGGAGTCCAGACTGTTTTTGATTTCCTTATTAAACTCCCTAGCATATATACGAATGATCTGCTGAAACATTCTTCTGATGCTATCATCCTCCTTGTCTTTCACTAAAGAGTGAAAATGATCTACCATAATACAATGTCCCAAGAAAACGACATCATACTTTTTCTTCATTACTGATACCAGTGTATAAAACAGAAGATAATCCTCAAAAGAATAGAAAAGATTGAAACCATTAAGACTTCTTTGATAGATATGCACTACTGCACTATGTTTACGCCCCTTCATATCAACTGCACTTAATTTACTGTTGCGAATATGTGAATATTATTTTTGATAAGCAAAAAAAATATTCCGTGTGGCACTTAAGTTACTATAAATCAAGCAGTTGAGCAAAGTAATGGTAACAAAATCAGCACCATTGCTTTTCATAAAACACTACTAATCAATTAGTTATGCGCCACGCAGGTTGTGTCAATATTTACAAAGCGAGTTGCTGAAGAGTTGGAGAAGGGTCAGGCAGAGCATGCCGGCCGCGGCAATGTGAGCGGCTCCGCGAGGAACGAAGTTCTTAGTGATGGTTGGAGAGGAGTTAGGAACAATGAATGGAACGAAGTTCCGAGCGGTGGATGGAGCGAAGCGGAACTCTGGCTGAGCCTTCTTCAAACTCTGAGGACTCATGCAGAGATCATACGTGGCACTTAAGCTGATTAAGTGCCACGAGTTTCATTTCCTTATCTATAGAAGGATGAACAAAGGAGAGATGGCAGGCATGGAGAAGGAGGCGACCTGAAACACTGGAGCCATAGAGACGATCTCCGACAATCGGAGCTCCGAGACCATCTGGATGCGAGGCATGTACACGAAGTTGATGGGTTCTGCCAGTCACCGGTCTGAACAGCACCTCGACTTCCCTATCTGAAATTGTTCTTCCCTGTTCTCTACCAACTGGGCAACAGGCATCAATCTCTGTCATAGAATCAGACTTTGCTCTACAATTATTACCATCTGCTGAACCCGTTCTCTGCAAGACAACAAACTCTGTAACAGCCTCTTTACCAGACTTATAATCAACCTTCTGAGCCGGTCTATTATCATAATCAGCCATCAATGGCAACGAAATCCTTCCTGACGCCATAATTTCATATTGGCCCCTCTTATCACAGCAAACAAAATCAGACTCAACAGAAACAGCACTCAGAGGAACATCAGAAGAAACCCCACTCAGCAAAGGAAGATCAAAAAACAAGGGAAGATCCGCAAGCAAGGAAACATCAGAAGTAAGTTCAACAGCAGAACCAAAGGAAGGCGCATGCTCCAGACGTGCCTGATAGGTCTTCACCACCTCACGATTCTCAAAAGCCCTCTGAAGCGCAGCCTGAGTCGCAAGATTCTTCGCATACACAATCAGACCCGAAGTATCCATATCCAACCTATGCACAGGATAGGCAGACAAATGCTCCATCAGCGACACACCACCGTTCTTTCCAGGAACTGAAAGCACACCGGAAGGTTTCACCGCAACAATAAGGTCATCATCCTCATACTCAATCCTCACCCTTTTAAAAAGTCCATCACCATCAAAAGGATCATCAACCTCCAGACCGCGAAGCATCCACGGAAGGAGCGGACCGCACTTCGAAGTACACGACGGGTAAAAATGCCCATGAACACGAGCAGACTCACCAGAATCAAGAGCATCCCCATACCAGAACTCCCCCATCGCAAGTGGTCTCATCCCATTCGCATAAGCATAGTTCAGCAACTTTGGGGCAGCGCACTCCCCCGTTCCCCCTGGAGGACAAATACCCTGTGACTCAAAGACTTCCCACACCGTAGCCTTCTCACCCAAAGCATTCATAACCACACAATTATCAAAGATCCATCTCTGAAGTTCATCAGACTTCGTCTTTCTCAAAACGCGCAACTCCGCCACCTTAGATTCATACCCATCAAGAACAGCCTTCAATCTTGATGTCTCCTCGGCCAAAGCCACCTGCAGCCTCTTGAGTTCAGCCTTCTGAAACTGGCTTTCCCTGATCATCTGAGTCTCATCACCAAGTCCCTGAGCACGGAGTTCAGACCTCCTCGCCTTTGCCTCCTTCATCATCTGCCTATACTCATCTATTGCGACCTTATCAGAAAGGAGCTTATCCTTATGAGCAGTCTTAGCCTCCAGATATTGCTTGGAATTCAGGATTTCATCTATCTGCTGATTGATATCTGAAATACGTCTCTCCTCCTTTGCAAAATAACCATCCTTATCCAGGAGATCAAGAATTGGCGGAACAAAACCATCCACGTGGTTCGTTCCGGAAACATTACCGGAGAAGGCATATAAAAAGGCTGTACCTCCCTCAGGAAGTTCAGCCCATAAAACGCCCATCATCTTGCCTTCCTTAAAAAGGGAAGCAAGATGACAGTCTGAATCTATCTTCCGCATCAACTCATCTGCAGCTGTAACTATCTCAGCACAAGGAGTATAGCGAAAGGGATATGTAAATTTATCTGGCAGCACTACTCCTGGGAAGCAACTTCCTTAGTGCCTGCAAGACGATCGAACTCTTCCTCCGTAATCATCTTACAATTGCCGTTGAATGTCGATCCAAGTTCAACATAGAGTCTACGAACATTAAGATTTCCGTTCATAGTACATCCTGTCTTCAATGAAAGAGTATCCTGCACATAAACATCTCCCTCCATCACTCCGAAAAGATCAATATTGCAACATACGATATCGCCCTTGATCTTTGCAGACTCACCTACAACTACTCTTCCCTTGGCAACGATCTTACCATCGAACTCACCATCGATTCTGATATCTGAAGGTGAAACGATTTCACCTTTAATAATTGTGCCTGCTGAAATTCTACTCACAGAATTTACATTTACAGCCTGCTCTACACTTCTTGCCATATAATAAAATCTTACTTTTCTTTACCGTGACAGTTCTTAAACTTCTTACCTGAGCCACAAGGACATGGATCATTTCTTCCTACAGTCTTCTCTACATGCACCGGTGCATTTGACTTAGGCTCGCCACCATTAGTGATAAGGTCGTTTCTGCTTGTCTGCATTCTTGACATATCTGTCTTGCGCTCTCTTGCAGGAGCCTTAGCCTCAGCAGCATCCCTCAAAGGAATCTGAGCTCTGAAAAGGAATGAAAGAATATCCTTATTCATAGACTCAAGCATAGACTTGAAGAGGTTGAAGCTCTCGAACTTATAGATAAGAAGCGGATCCTTCTGCTCATAGTGAGCATTCTGAACTGACTGCTTAAGGTCGTCCATCTCTCTTAGATGCTCCTTCCAATGCTCGTCAATCTGGTGGAGAGTGATAGACTTGTTAAGAGTTCTTACAAGTTCACGTCCCTTAGACTCGTATGCCTTCTTAAGGTTGATTGAAAGAGTCACCATCTTTCTACCATCAGAAACTGGAATTGCGATGTTCTGGTATAGAGCACCCTGGTTCTCATATACCTGCTCAATTACAGGATATGATCTCTGGATCATTGTCTCCATACGACGCTCATATACTGTAAGCATATTCTCGAAGAGTTTCTTGGCAATCTCCTTTGGTTTGGCAGTATTATAGAACTGCTCATCGAAACCAAGATCGATAGATAGAGATGAAAGAACATACTCAGAGAATGACTCATAGTCACTTCCTGATGCATTCTCAACAACGATGTCAGCCATATCCTGCATCATGTTCATCACGTCGATCTCCACTCTCTCACCTGAAAGTGCATTACGTCTCTTTGTATATACTACCTCTCTCTGAGAGTTCATTACGTCGTCATACTCAAGAAGTCTCTTACGGATACCGAAGTTATTCTCCTCAACCTTTTTCTGAGCTCTCTCGATTGAGCTTGAAAGCATTGAGCTCTCAAGTGCCTCGTTCTCCTCCATTCCAAGCTTATCAACAACGCCTGCGATACGCTCAGAACCGAAAAGACGCATAAGCTTATCCTCAAGAGATACGTAGAAAGTAGATGAACCTGGGTCTCCCTGACGTCCTGCACGACCACGAAGCTGGCGGTCTACACGACGGCTGTCGTGACGCTCTGTTCCAATGATCGCAAGTCCGCCTGCCTTCTTAACTTCGTCTGAAAGCTTGATATCGGTACCACGACCTGCCATGTTGGTTGCGATGGTCACTGTACCCTTCTGACCTGCGTGTGCTACGATCTCCGCCTCACGTGCGTGCTGCTTCGCGTTGAGCACCTGATGCTGGATACCACGCATTCTGAGCATACGGCTTAGAAGCTCTGATGTCTCTACGTCTGTTGTACCGACAAGAACCGGGCGTCCTGCGCTTGTGAGTTCAACTACTCTATTGATTACGGCCTCGAATTTAGCCTTCTTTGTCTTGTAGATAAGGTCGTCCTCGTCGCGACGTGCAATCGGACGGTTTGTCGGGATAACGACTACGTCGAGTTTGTAGATCTCCCAGAACTCGCCTGCCTCTGTCTCTGCTGTACCTGTCATACCCGAAAGCTTGTGGTACATACGGAAGTAGTTCTGAAGAGTGATGGTTGCAAAAGTCTGAGTTGCGGCCTCGACCTTCACATTCTCCTTTGCCTCGATAGCCTGGTGTAGACCGTCTGAGTAACGGCGACCCTCAAGGATACGTCCTGTCTGCTCGTCAACGATCTTGACCTTGTTGTCCATGATTACATACTCGATGTCCTTCTCGAACATTGCGTATGCCTTAAGAAGCTGAATGACAGTGTGAACGCGCTCGCTCTTAACTGCGAAGTCAGCCATGATATCATCCTTCTTGACCTGCTTCTCTGCTGCTGAAAGGTCTGATTTCTCAACCTCTGCAACTGCTGATCCGACGTCAGGAAGCACGAAGAACTTAGGATCATCCAATGACTTGCTCAAAAGTTCGTGACCGTTATCTGTCATGTCCACAGAGTGCTGCTTCTCGTTGATGACGAAGTAAAGAGGATCTGTGATGTATGGCATCTCACGCTCATTATCCTGGATGTAGTAGTTCTCAGTATTCTGAAGAAGCTGCTTCATTCCTGGTTCGCTGAGGAACTTGATAAGAGGCTTATATTTAGGAAGTCCTTTATATGCACGGAATAGAAGTACTCCACCCTCCTTCTCGTTACCTGCCTCGATAAGTTTCTTGGCCTCAGTAAGAGTTGAAGTTACAAGTGATCTCTGAGAGTTGTAAAGTCTCTCCACGAAAGGCTTGTACTCCATGAACTGCTGATCCTCACCCTTAGGAACCGGACCAGAGATGATAAGTGGCGTACGAGCGTCGTCGATAAGCACTGAGTCAACCTCATCGACAATAGCGAAATGGTGTTTACGCTGAACAAGGTCGTCCTGCGAAATCGCCATATTATCACGAAGGTAGTCAAAACCAAACTCGTTGTTGGTACCGAAGGTAATGTTACATGCATAAGCCTTCTTACGCTCTTCGCTGTTAGGTTGGTGCTTGTCGATACAGTCTACTGAAAGACCGTGGAACATATAAAGAGGACCCATCCACTCAGAGTCACGACGTGAAAGATAGTCGTTGACTGTCACAACGTGAACTCCCTTTCCTGCAAGTGCATTCAAGAATACTGGAAGAGTCGCAACAAGAGTCTTACCCTCTCCAGTTGCCATCTCTGAAATCTTACCCTGATGTAGAACGATACCACCGATAAGCTGAACATCGTAGTGTACCATATCCCAGGTAATCTCGTTACCTCCGGCAATCCAGTGGTTGTGCCAGATGGCATAGTCGCCGTCGATATCGACGAAGTCCTTTCCTCTTGCGCAAAGGTCGCGGTCGAAGGTTGTAGCCTTCACGCGGATGGACTCATTCTCCTTGAATCGTCTTGCTGTAGACTTAACGATAGAAAAGGCAACTGGAAGGATCTCATTAAGCACCTTCTCAATTTCCTCATCGATCTTCTTTACAAGTTTGTCCTGCTCTGTTGCAAGGGATTCCTTCTGTGAAAGAGGAATATCCTTCTCAAGTTCTTCCTTGATCTCAGCGATTCTTGCCTCATCTACGGCAATCGCCTCTCTGATCTTCTGTTTAAGTTCCTCTGACTTTGCTCTCAACTCATCGTCTGAAAGTTTGTCAATCTCCGGATACACTGCACGGATCTTTTCAAGAATCGGAGTGATCTGCTTCAAATCTCTCTCAGCCTTGCTTCCGAATAATTTTCTGAAAATATCAGTAAATGACATATCTTATTATCTATTAGTTATCAAATCTAAAAATACAACTCGCAAAAATAGTGAAAATTGCGCAGTTATGCAAAAATACTTTATGCTTCAACATTTTCGAGAGCTTCAAGCTCTGCAATACACTTTGCGAGCGAATCTCTCCAGTTAGGTATTTCAATACCGAAGGTATCCTTGATCTTTGACTTGTCAAGGACAGAATAATGAGGTCGGCGCACCTTAGTCGGATACTCATGAGAAAGGCATGGTTGAATATCACACATAGTCATACTCATATTGCAGATCTCGCATGCAAAATCATACCATGAGCACACACCCTCATTACTATAATTATATATTCCTACCTTATCAGTCAGGTTCTTTTCGATTATCATGCACACAACCTGAGCCAGGTCACGGGCAAAGGTAGGAGTACCGATCTGGTCGTAGACAACCTTTAAGGAAGGTCTCTCCTTTGTCAGGCGCCTCATAGTCTTCACAAAGTTATTTCCATGAGGAGAATGCATCCACGATGTCCTGAAAATCATATAGTTGCAGCCAGAAAGCTGAACCTGCTTCTCGCCCATGAGCTTAGTTGTGGCATAAACTCCGTTAGGACTTGTAGTGCTTGTTTCCTTATACGGAACATTCTCATCTCCCTTAAAGATATAATCCGTAGAAAAATGCATGAGAAGAGCCCCGGAACTCTTTGCTACAGAAGCCAGAACAGCAGGCAGCCTGTTATTAAGCAACTGAGCCGTATTATAATCATTTTCAGCGCCTTCCACATCTGTGTAAGCAGCGCAATTCACAATCACATCAAAGTTTCCCCTGGTAGCAAACTCACGGATGGCGACAGGGTCCTTCACATCAAGAACCACAGCATCCCCATCTGGTTTACTTGAAACAAAGACATACTCATGCACGCTTCCTGTTGACACTCTGCGGATCTCTCGTCCCAGCTGTCCGTTTGCACCTGTAACTAAAACTCTCATAATAAAGTTGATTCTGAGTTTACATAGCCCTCATCCTCAGGGAGCTGAATACCCTTGGCAACAGCCCCTGCTCCGGCCGCAACAGCCAAAGCATCACACCTTTCATTTTCCGGATGGCCTGCATGGCCCTTTATCCAGTAAAATTTTACATTATGCTTACGATAGACCTTCATGAACCTTATCCACAAGTCCGGATTCTTCACCTTCGCATATCCCTTCTTCTCCCAACCATAAATCCATCCCTCATTGATGGCCTTGACAACGTATGAAGAGTCGCTGACAACATTCACATCAGCCTTCTCCCACGCTATAGCCTCAAGTCCGCGAATGACAGCCAGAAGTTCCATCCTATTGTTTGTAGTCCTTGCAAAACCTCCTGAAATCTCCTTTTCAAGATGGGCACACTTAAGCACAACCCCAAAGCCACCAGGCCCAGGATTGCCACTTGATGCTCCATCAGTGTAGATAAATATCGGAGGTCTCTTTGAACTTTCCATCTTTCTATTTCTTTGATTTTCTGTGCAATACCCTCACCTGCTCAGGCAAAACCTCCACCTTCATCGGAAGGCTTCCTACCACCTCTCCATCCACCTCGACAATAGGGCTGCAACCATAATCCTTCGGCAACAGAACCGCCTCCTTCACCTTACCAGAAACCAGCCTCGGCACTGTAAGGAACTTAGCAGTAAAGAGTTTATAAACATGAAAAACGATCCACGGAAAAACACGCGAAGGAATAAGGGTCACATCCACCTTGCCATCATCAAGCACAGCATCAGGGGTCTGCCTCATTCCACCGCCGGAATACTTTCCAACACCGAAAGCGCACGAAAACATCTTACCATCAAACACCCTCTCTCCATCAAAATCCACCGTCATCCCATAGAATCTACTACGGAAGAGCATGTACACCAAAGCCTTGACATACAAGACCTTACCCTTCAAACCTTGCTGCTTCTGCCAGTTCACCCTCTCGCAAATCTTAGCATCAAAGGCAACACCTCCCACATTCAGCATATAAGAATAGTTCACAGCCTCACCCTCCATCGGCTTACCGTTCCACACAGAGGCACGGACGATATCCTGACGAGTGAAGGATCCTTGGGCAATAAGATCGGTGATCAGATCGAGATCATGAGGAATACCATGAGAGCGGATCCAGTCATTTCCAGACCCGATTGGAATCACGCCGATAGTGAAATCCTTGAGAGAAGCAGAGTGCTTATCAACGAAACTCATGATACCGGCTAAGGCATCATGAACAGTACCATCTCCTCCGACAGCTATAAAATTGCGATGGCCCTCCGTTGCAGCCTTCTCGGTAAGGGTCATGATATTATAACCCCCGCCAGTCATGGCAGAGATAAACTTTACTCCTTTGCTTTGCAACAAGACCTCAGCCTTCGCCCATTGCATCAGTGTTTTTCCGGAGCCGGCATGAGGATTTACCACCACAAACCAAGTGATGTCATTGGTATTCATAAGTCTTTCAGCAGTTCAATTTCAAATGCACAACAAAAGTATAAAATAAAGATTATCTAATGAAATATTTTTCTAAATTTGCACGATATTATGTCTGAAAAAACAGAAGATTTGGGCATATTAACTTAATTTACAGAAATCAATGGGAAAAGTAATAGCAATCGCCAACCAAAAGGGTGGAGTTGGAAAGACAACAACAGCAATCAACCTTGCTGCATCACTTGCTGTCTTAGAGAAGAAGGTCCTCATCATCGATGCGGACCCGCAGGCGAATACAACATCAGGACTTAATTTTTCACCTGAAGACAGTCAGAAAAGAACGCTATACGAAGTTCTCATTGGCGTCATCGACATTTCAGATGCATTGATTCAGACTGAGATTACCAATCTTCATATGATTCCTTCCCACATCAACCTTGTGGGAGCAGAGATTGAGCTTCTTGAGAATCAGGACAGAGAAAGCGCACTCAAAAATGCTTTGGAGAGCATCAGAAACAACTATGACTACATCATCATCGACTGTTCTCCGTCACTAGGACTTATTACAGTAAACTCCCTTGCTGCAGCAGACTCTGTCATGATTCCTGTTCAGCCGGAGTTCTTCGCACTCGAGGGTCTTGGCAAACTGCTTCAGACTATCCGTCTTGTACAGAACGGAATCAACCAGGACCTCGCTATCGAGGGTTTCGTAGTAACAATGTTCGACGGAAGAACAAAGGTTCACAATCAGGTTGTAACCCAGCTTAGAGAGCATTTCACAGACCTCGTATTTGATACAATCATCCAGAGAAACATCAGATTGAGCGAGGCCCCTTCACACGGTAAACCGATCATCCTTTACGATGTGATCTGTAACGGAACAACTAACTACCTCAATCTGGCGAAGGAAGTTCTGGAAAAGAACAACGACATCATCAGGATGGATGAGGAAGAATAAGGAAAACATAGAGCATTGAGAAGATAAAATAACTGAACGATGGCTAAAATTCAGAGAGGACTAGGTAAAGGTATCGGAGCACTCCTTGGAGTACCAGAACCAGATTTGTCACAGATTAGAAAACCGGTAGGATACGTCAATAAAGAGATCGTTACAGCAGTTGAAGAGCCAAAGGCAGCAACTGCTGATATTATGCGTATCCCTGTTGATATGATCGAGCCGAATCCATTCCAGCCTCGAATGACTTTCGACAGTGAGGCACTTCAGGAGCTTGCAGACTCAATCAAGACCCTTGGACTTATCCAACCAATTACAGTCCGCCGCAAGTCAGCAGACCGCTACCAGATCATCAGCGGTGAGAGACGATTCCGCGCATGCAGACTAGCAGGAATGGATATGATGCCAGCATACATCCGTGAGGCAAACGATCAGGGAATGCTTGAGATGGCCATTGTTGAGAATATCCAGAGAGAGAACCTCGACCCTATCGAAGTGGCAATGAGCTACCAGAGACTTATCGACGAGTGCTGTCTCACTCAGGAGCAGATGGCAATCAGAGTTGGCAAGAAAAGAGCATCAGTAACAAACGCACTCCGCCTGCTTAAACTTCCGGCAAAGCTTCAGCACGACCTTAAGGTAGGTCTTCTTAGTGTAGGACATGCAAAAGTACTTCTTGGAGTAGAGGATATCAGATTGCAGGAACATCTCTGCGACCTTGTCATCAAGGAAGGATGGTCAGTGAGACAACTTGAGGAGAAGCTTCGAAAGTTAACTCAGACTAAGGATAAAGAAGAAAAGGTAAAGACTCAGGATTTGCCAGACGAGTATTTCAAGGTTCTTGAAATTGTAGGCAAATATTTTGAAAGCAATATTTCTTTAAAGAGAACAGACTCAGGAAAGGGAACGATGACTATCCATTTCAATTCCGACTCAGAGATGAGCAAGTTCCTTGAGGCTCTTGAGAACTCAAAACTATAAATGAAGAACATTTTTATTAGAATAATACTGCTGCTGGTGTGTCTGGCAGGCTTTTCAACTCAGGCAAGCGCCCAGTTCAGAAACGAGGCCTTCTCCCAGAGCTACAATGAAAAGTCCGATACCCTAAGCAGAAAAGATACTGCCGCCCAACTGTTCTCCTTCAAGGAACTTTTTGGCGGACTTGCCCACAAAAACGAGATGAAGATCGGAACTATGTTTGTGGGCAGTGTCTTTATGCCCGGTAGTGCCCAGATCTATAACAAGGACTATTGGAAACTTCCTGTCATCTATGGAGGAATAGGAGCCTGCGCAGGAGTTGGAGGTTACCTTATCAGCCAGGATAATCCGACTCAGAAGAATACGGGAAAATGGTTCCTTGCTGGAGCCGGTCTCATGTACTGGGGCAGCTTGATGGATGGAGTCGTATGCTATCAGAAGGATACACACCCTCATCCTGGACGATCAACCATTTACTCAGTCCTTCTTCCTGGACTTGGGCAGGCATATAATGGCGAGTTATGGAAACTGCCTATCTACTGGGGTTGTCTTGCAGGAGCAACCTATTTCTGCACTAACTTCAACAAGAACTACCAGAGATTCAAAAGAATACATAACGAGGCTACTAATCCGAACATAGAATACCAAGGAGGAATCGACGGGGAGACAGCCCTATGGTATAGAGATGTATACAGACGATATAGAGACTACTCGATAGTTGCCCTTGCCGGTTTCTACTTACTACAGATCATAGATGCAAACATCTTTGCGTACATGCATGATTTTGATGTGACAGACAATCTGTCCATGCAGGTGGAACCTACACTGATTGCCCCGGACAACTATTATGCACTCGGTTCCCCTAATGCAGTTGGTATGAGGGTGGGCTTCAGATTTTGATAAAAGAAAGGAAGATATATGAAATTCAGGAACTTGATTGCGGCTGCGGTAGCGGCTGCATTTTTGACGCTAGGGGGTGAGGATACAGCCCTGGATCAAGCAAAGAAGAAGAACAATGTAAAGCTCAGCGCTAAAAAAGAGAACATTCTTCTCAGAGCAAGAATAGATTCACTAAAGGCTGAACTTGAAGCAAGAAACATTCAGGACAGCCTTGATATGGTTGCCGCAGAGGCAGAACTACATCAGGCTGAAGAAAGAACAGAAAACAGATTCCCTGCTGTATACAACACAGAGGTAACTGACTCTCTTCTTACAATCTGGTACCTCCACAACAAGGTTGGAGAAGTGGACATCAACGAGTTCAATATGGACTCTGTCAAGTTTACATCCAATGTCCCTGACTCTGTCTACATTCAGAGAATCCAGAAGATGAACTCCTTCATCACCCTTCCTTATAACGACATCGTAAGGAACTACATCATCCTATATTCGGAGAAGATGCCTACCAAGATGGGTGAAATCCTTGGTCTATGCAACTACTATATGCCTATCTTCCAAGAAGTATTCGACAGATACGACATGCCCGAGGAGCTCAAGGCCATGGCAGTAATCGAATCTGCCCTCAATCCGGTAGCAGTTTCAAGAGCAGGAGCAAAGGGAGCATGGCAGTTCATGTATGGAACTGCAAAGATGTACAACCTCAAGATCGACTCATACGTCGACGAGAGACTCGACCCAGTAAAGTCAGCTGACGCTGCTGCAAGATATATGAAGGACGCCTACCGTATCTTCGGAGACTGGAACCTTGCAATCGCATCGTACAACTGTGGAGCAGGTAATGTAAACAAGGCAATACGCAGAAGCGGTGGCAGCCGTGACTTCTGGAAGATCTACCCATATCTTCCACGAGAGACAAGAGGCTATGTTCCTGCCTTCGTAGGAGCCCTATACGCAATGAACTACTACAAGGAGCACAACATCACTCCTAAGGTATCTCCACTTCCAGACCACGTAGATACCATCCACGTAAACAAGATGCTTCACTTCAGCCAGGTGAACAAGGTCGTAGGCATCCCTGTTCAGGATCTTAAGAACCTCAATCCTCAGTACAAGCATCAGATCATCCCTGGAAATGAAAGAGAGTACATCCTACGCATACCATACCAGTACACTTCCACCTTCGTAGACAGGGAAGACAGTCTGTATACATTCAAGGCAGACTCACTCTTCAACCCAGTGACTCTCAAAAAGATAAAGGACGGAGCTGACGGAGAGAGAATCGTCTACAAAGTAAAGAGCGGCGACTATCTCGGCCGTATCGCCTCTCGCCACCGCTGTACAGTAGCTCAGATCAAAAGATGGAACAACCTCACAAGCAACAACCTTAGAATTGGACAGAAACTTGTAATCTACCGCGGAGGTTCAGCTCCTGCCTCAAGTTCATCATCTTCTGCTAAGAAGGTTGACGGACCAGCAGAGAAATCAAGCGTTCCAGAGAATGCCGAGTACACAATCCACACTGTAAAAAATGGCGAGTCACTATATCTCATCGCAAAGCAGTATCCAAGAGTGAGCGCACAGAACATTATGGACTTCAATAAGATAGGTTCCAACATCAAGCCTGGAATGAAGATCAAGATCCCTAAGCTCTAGAACGAGATAGAATACTGAAATCTTACGCTTGCCTTTACTGGCTGCGACATCATAAGGAACTTTAGGTGGAACTTCTGCCTAGGGTTCCTTAGTAGTTTATATGACATATAGGCAGATGCCCAGCCTCCTCTTCCATATAAGGAAAGATTCGTGAAATTCCCCGGAGCATCTCTTTCATAAGCATAGATTCTATCATCCCAGTTATCCACCCGATAAAGTCCTGCCTTAAGATAGAAACCCAAGGTCTCCGTCCTATAGCCACCTTCGCAGAATCCTGCCACAGCCACACCTTTATATATAATAGACTCTGCCCTTGCCTTCACCAACCATCTGCCATCATCCCTGGCAGCCTCTGCTCTCAAGCCCAACTTGCAGTTCATCCCAAGCACAGCCTCCTTTGGCATATCATACGACCTGAGTCTTGCATTGACCCTCGTACCAAACGACCACAAGTCCCCCACCTTAGCCTTATAATTCAACAAAGCCTTCACCTGCACTCCCGGTTCATCACTACCATAAGGGGGCTCAGGATAATATGCAAGATCCACCGACCCCACAACAGAGTGCATTCTCCTCCCGAAAAGACCCTCCACCAACGAAACAAGAGAATAAGCTTCATCCACCTTCGCAACAGTTCCCACCTTAAATCCATCCCCAACGGCAGAGGCAAGTCCACCACACCATGCCACTCCCTCCTTCGAACCATAGGCAAGTTCAGACAAAAGATCCACCCCCTTCACGCACGAACGCACATCAGCAGAAGCAGACCACTCCCCTGCCTCAACCTTCGCTGTCACCCCTCCATCCACCTTCATCCCCGCATATCTTACATTCATCGCAGGCATCACCTCTACTCCCTCCTTACCACGCTTCACAGCTGCAAGACCAGAAAGATAAAATCTTCCGAAATTCATCTCGACTGCACCACCACGTAGCGCATACTCCCCTGAGTATGAAGAATATGGACGTATTCCTGAAGGTCTCTTGATCAGTGAAGATAAGGAAGAGGATGAGTTCATCGCAAACCCGCTCCACAGACAAAGTCCCTGACCGAAACGAGCATTGAAATCTCCAAGAGTAAGGGTGTAGCGACGACGACTGTCTGTGTAGGCGATGTGCCCGCTGGCGAGCTGCTGCTCTGCAAGGCGTCCCTTGTAGCCTAGGGCTGCGCTGATGCGGTCTGAAGCGGTGAGTCTGTATTTTGCCGCGGCCTCATGTACCTGCGAAGGTCGTGGCGATGATGATGATGGACCTTTATGAGTGGCGGAGAGACGGACTGTGGCTTCGTTTTTTATGTCGGAGGCACGAAGTTGCGAGCGCCTGCTTCCGATGTCCACGTAAGTTGCGATGCTTATGAAGGGTTTGAGGACTGCAACGAAGGATGGGGTAAAGCCGACGATTGCAGATAGCTCCGCGAAGGAGAGGATGTCCCCTGTGCGGTTGCGATAGTCCAGAAGGGCTGCGATCTGGAAGGGAGTGAAGAGTTCAGAGCGTTCCAGTTCACGACGAGTCACCAAGTTAAGTTCCAGAGGATGAGCAATATATGACGAATAATGCTCAAGCAGGGCTTCGTCGAGTTCTTCCTCTGAATCAAGGCCAAGAAGGGCCATGACCGCAGATGTTTCATCGGTCTGGTCTTTAGTGCCGAGGCTATTGAAAGAAAAAGCATTGACAGGGATCTGCAATGCAACGAAAAATAGAACCATCAAAATTCGTCCCTTCATATCTTCCCTCCTATTTGATATAAACCAACTTATATTGACGATGTAAATATAGAACATTTATTGTATAAATGCACATTAATCGAATAAATTTCTTACATTTGTATAATCTGACAAGATTTAATATCAGTATGAAAAGAATAACACTATTTGACAAGACTTTCAAGACTTATATTCCATATGAACAGGTAGAAGAAGTTATTGACAAGGTAGCGGAGCAGGTGAATGAAGATTACAGAGGATGTGAGGATATTCCTGTTCTTCTTTGCGTGATGAACGGTTCCTTGATGTTTACTGCCGAACTTATGAAGAGACTTGATTTCAACTGCGAACTTGCCTCTATCAAAGTATCGTCATATGTTGGCACTCAGAGTGTTGGAGAAGTTTCTGTCAAGCAGGCCATGTGTGCTGATATTAAAGGCAGAAGAGTCATCATTGTAGAGGATATCGTTGATACTGGAACGACTATGCTTGCTCTTACAAAGTACCTCAAGGATCTTGGAGCATCAGATGTGAAGATATGTACATTGTTCTACAAACCTGAGGCTTACAAGCATAAGGACGAACTACCTATCGACTATATCGCAATGGACATCCAGAATCAGTTCATCGTCGGATTTGGTTTGGATTACAATGAATTAGGAAGAAATTATAAAGATATTTACATCCTCGATGAGGAATAAAACTTACTATTAAATGAAGTATTACATTCTTTTTGGCCCTCCAGGTGCAGGTAAAGGCACTCAGGCCACAGCAATGGTTGAGAAATACAACCTACACCACATTTCAACAGGTGCTCTTCTTCGTAAGGAGATTGCAGCAGGTAGCGAGCTTGGACTTCAGGCTAAGGCTCTTATCGAGAAAGGCTGTCTAGTACCAGACGAGGTGGTAGAGGGAATGATTGCAAATGAGTTCAAGACTGTTACAGGAGTTGAGGGTTTCCTTCTTGATGGTTTCCCACGTACTCTTCCTCAGGCTGCTGCTCTTGACAAGATTCTTGCAGAGGCTGGAACTGAGGTTACTGCTACAGTTTCTATCATGATTCCTGATGCAATGATCATGGAGCGTATTAAAGGTCGTGCTCTTAAAGAGGGACGTGCTGATGACGCAAGCGAGGATACAATCAACAACCGTATCGTGACTTACCACAATCAGACTGAGCCACTTATCGAGTACTATACTAAGGCTGAGAAATACCATGAGATTGACGGCGTCGGAACTATCGAAGAGGTTCAGGAGCGCATCTTCTCTGTAATGGACAAATTTTAATTCAAGCAAATAAAGTTAATAGAGGTTGTCTGCGAGTCTTTGGACTTTCAGATTGCCTCTATTTTGATTTAGCTACATATATATGAAAAAGATTCTTCTTCTTATTGTTTCAGCTATTGCAATTGTATTGCTTGCAACAAGCGCAAAGAAAGATCCTAAGACCTATACTGTATGGCAACTGCCATCTCAGGTGAACACTATCGGAAACAGTTACGTAATTCAGACTGTCAATGGAAAGGTCATTGTGATGGACGGAGGAACTGGCCACGAGACAAGCTATCTTAGAGGTTTTATTTCTGCCCTTGGCGCTGAAGTGGAGGCATGGTTTGTATCTCATCCTCATGATGACCATATCCAGGCCCTTACTGAGATAATCAAAGACCCTAAGGACATTAAGATCAAGGCAATCTATCATTCTCGCTTCACTGAAGACCTGATGAAGACAGAAAATGATGCTGCATATAGGATCATCAAGGATTTTTATGCTCAGCTTGACGGTCTTAAAGAGACAAAGGTTGTTGACTGTCACTGCGGAGACATGTTTGAGATAGATGGAGTCAACTTCAAGATACTCAGCGAGAAGAATCCAGAAATGCTTACCAACATCAACGACCAGTCTATGGTCATCAAGGTATGGGACAAGAAGAAGAGCTTTGTCTTCCTTGGCGACCTTGGCGTCCAGGGAGGCAGAAAGTTGATGGAGTCTAAGTATATGGAGGACGTCAAGTGCGACTATATCCAGATGGCCCACCACGGACAGGCTGGCTGTGACAAGGAGTTTTATTTCAAGGCTGAGTTCCGTGCCTGCCTATGGCCTTCTCCAAGCTGGGTATATAACAACGACGCAGGAAAAGGCTTCAACACCCACATCCTGAAGACTATTGAAGTCCGCGACTGGATGAAGGAAAAGGGCATCACTGAGCACTATATCTCTTACGAGGGACTAGTGAAAATCAGATAATCAGTTCAGATTCCTTTTGAGATAAGCAATCAAGGCATAGGCCATTGGAGTACCGAAGAGGGCTTCAATGGCTATTTTCATTATATATTGTGAAGCGATCATCAGCATAAGGTCCCTTGTGCTTAGGACTCCAAGGAAGGCAATAAGGACAAATGGCACTGTATCAAACACATAGCCAATGATGGAACTTCCGATTGTTCGAAGCCAAAGATGTCTTCCGTTTGTCTTTGCCTTTATCTTGTCCATGAACCAGGCATTGGAAAGTTCTCCAAGAAGGAAGCCTGTAAGGGAGGCTATGACAATGCGTGGAACTGAGTTGAAGACTATATCATAGGCAGAAGACATTGTATCCAGATAGTCCGGAGACGGTAGCCACACTCCAATCTGAGTACACACTACCACGAAGATATTGCAAAGGAAGGCCAGAAAGATTGTTTTTCTTGCTGTCTTATATCCCCATATCTCTGTCAGGACATCTCCCAGCATATAGGCTATAGGGAAAGTGATTGTTCCTGCATCAAAATAGAATAGACCGAAGAATCCTATGACTTTGACAGCCATGATATTTGAGACCACATAGCATAGGGTAAAGAATACGGCTATGACCATGAAGGAGTCAAGCTTGCCTGATCGGTTTTTTAAAGGGTTGTCCGAGACCTTGTTCATATTAAATCGTTTTTATTATATATTACTTGGCCACACAAAATGTGAATTGATGGACTCTCCCCCATCTACTACTATGCTTTGGCCTGTGCAGAATCTGTTTTCTATTGTAAGGAAATATGCCCATTGTGCGATTTCCTCTGATGTTGCCCATCTCTTGAGAGGGGTCTGGTGCATGATTTCGCTCCAGAGCTGCGGATCATTTACCACGCAGTCGTTGAGCGGAGTGAATACTCCTCCCGGGTCAAGGCTGTTGCAGGTGGCTCCGAAGGCTGCGATTCTGAGCGCTACGTTTTTTGTGTAGGCGATCACTCCTCCCTTGCTTGCGCAGTATTCAGGAAATTCGGAGCCGGTGTGTCCGCTTGCTGAGCCGATGTTCAAGACGGAGCGGATGTGCGGTTGGATTGCGTACTTTTCTGTCAGTTTCACCAGAGCTTTGAGGTTAATTTCGATGTCGTCCTCGTTCTGTGTGCCTGCGTTATTGATGAGCACTTCTACTTCCGCTATTTCCGGGAGGGCTTCGAAGTCGCGGATATCGCGCTGATGGTGGATGTAGGCAGGATGGATGATTGTCTGCTCCTGTCTGTCGATTCCGATGACGTTGTGGCCCTTGCTGACGAAGAGTTCAGCCACTGCCTTTCCTATGCCTTGTGATGTTCCTGTTATCAATACTTTCATGACATTTTCCTCCGCTGCAAAGGTACAATTTTTTTCGTCATTGTCTTACTTAGTCAGCCAGCGACGTACCGGTTTGTCATAAAGTTTCAGACAGAAGTATGCCAGTGCAATGCTGGAAGCGACTACTGCAAGCACTACCGACCAGCACTCCCCTAGTATGTAGATATCCTTCTTGATGAGCCAAGCGTAGAATATATACATGATCGGATAATGCACAATATAGAGAGGGTAAGACAGTTCTCCAAGAAAGCTGCTTAACTTGCTTGTTGCTCCGCTCGCTTTGCCGCATGCACCTAGCCATACAAGGACTGGGAAAATGCAAGTGATGCAAACATACTCATAAAGGCTGTTAAGGCTGATGCTGCCTTCTGAAGGTATGTATGGTAGAGCAAATAAGATAATTAGAGCGAGTGTGCAAATCCAGAATGCCCCTTTGATCTTTCTTGGCTTGAATGTGCGTGCAAGCAGCATTCCCATGCTGAACGGGAAGAGCATTCTTATGAATCCGCCCCAGAAGTTCACTTCGTCAATAGTCCAGCCTACACCGATCATGTCGTAGCCTGAGACGTCTCCAATAAAGAACCAGCCATGTGCAAGACCTAGGAGTGCAGTGAATACTGCCAGAACTTTTGTCGGCATACGACGCATAAATAAAGCATAGCAGACATTACCTATGTATTCAAAGAACAATGACCAGCCAGGTCCATTGAGAGGAAACATCTCTCCGTTGCCACGTACCTCATAGGGAACTCCAGGCACAGCTGGAATCATAAACATTGTCAACAACAGGGCAATCATTACCCAAGTTGTCGGAGCAACTGTGCCATCCCATCTCTCGCATCCGACTGCAAAGAATGCAATGGCTCCGATGATTGCACCCATAACAAGCATGGGGTGAAGACGGATCAGACGACGTTTGAAGAATCCTCCAAGGGTCATCTTCTTCCATCTGTCATCGTATGCATAGCTGATGACAAATCCTGATAGGATAAAGAAGAAATCTACGGCAATATGTCCGTGATTGAATGTCGTGATAAGTCCACTGCCCACTCCGTCTGTTGCCTGTGCAAAAGCAAATCCCTCGAAGACATGATAAATGACCACGAGCAATGCAGCGACTCCTCTAAGTCCGTCAAGCAGCTCGTAATGTGGTTTTGTGTCTGCAAAATAAGCAGATCTGAGAGTTTGTTTCTGGTACTGCATATCAAAACTGGGATTAATTATTTCATCAGGACATAATCAAGAGCAACAAGTGTACAGCGATTGATATGATATATCTGGCAGCTCCACCAAGGAAACTGCCGCATCCGACGATGAGTATGTTCTTTATGATGTAAATTTGCATGTTCAAAATCCAGTTTATAGATTTGATTGACTGTAATTCCATTTAGGTTTTCTCCCTACCTTGCGTTGTTGCGGTGTGTCTTTGATCCGTGACAGGAACAACTTCTGATATGAAGACAATCTCTCCATCGCGAAATGGATTCCCTGCAAATGATACTCTAGGTGTGACTCGATCCAGTTCTTGAAGTCAAGTCCATTTACAACTACAACCTCAGTAGGTAGCAATGTCTCTATGGAGTATTCGCTTGTAGTGGAGTTTATAAGACTCTCAAATGAAGCCACGGGCTGTCCAGGCATGAAGAACTGCAGGGTAATATCATCTCCATCTGCATTATACCAAGAACGAATGCAACCTGACTTTACGATGAATATATTAGTTGCCACGTCTCCTGCTTCCAACAAGACTGTCTTTGCTGGGAACTGTTTGATTTCGTGTGGTATGTCTTTGAGAATCCTGGATAGCATGGCACAAAGATAATGGTTTATTTTAATATCTCCTGGGCCTCATCTTATGGCGTACTAGTCTGCATTTCCAATTTCGTCATTTCCCGATGCAGTAATTAGTTGAATTACCTAACTTATTGTTATATAATGTTTTGCTAAAATTGACATTTCGTTTTTGTCCCCCGTTTGTCCACGAAAATTTTGAAGTGGATATTTTACTCCACTTCAATGCAGAATGCTGCATAAAGTGGAATGGACTTGATTCCGTTACCAAAACCGAAGTTTTTGCTTGAGATTCTATATGCTATCGGGCTCTTGTATTCCTGGACGAAGGTATTCATGCTGATGGCCTTTACCTTAGTGCCTTTCTTGACTTCTATAGGGATGACGCTCATTCCGTCTTGAATTACGAATTCCAGTTT
>JAEIGA010000493.1_pt1 | contig 58463 bp, 58 predicted proteins | sample 9270691 | NCBI WGS metagenome assembly JAEIGA01 (sample SAMN17057246, study PRJNA624740) | gut metagenome | biome: biome; isolation source: fecal sample | host: Bos grunniens | place: China: Xizang | collected 2019 | reverse complement strand
TCAGAATCAGACCGATGGCCACTCCCGTACCGAGAGATAACGCCTTTATTATAGTTTCCTTTAGTTTCATTTTGTAAAGTCATTAGTTAGAATACCAGCACCTCATTATCTCCAAAATTATCATAGCCCGAAGTAATCACTTTTTCCCCGGCTTCCAATCCTTCCAGTACCTCATAGAACTGCGGGTTCTGACGTCCGATGCGGATTTCGCGCTTGACGGCCTTATCGCCTTCAGGGATGACTACGTAGATCCATTTTCCTCCGGTCTTTTGGTAGAAAGTGCCTCGAGGTATGAGGATGGCGCTTTCCGGCTGGCCGAGCTGGAGGTTCAGGTAATAGGTCTGGCCGGAACGTATGTTGGCCGGCTGGGGACCGCTGAATTTGAAGTCAGCCTGGAACTTTCCGTTGCGCACTTCCGGATAGACCTTTCGGATGATGGCATCATAGGTCTCGTTCTGGCGCTCGAATGTTGCAGTGAGGCCGGCGCTGACCCTGTCTATGTAATGCTCGTCGATCTGCGCTTCGATCTTATAGCTGCCCAGATCATTGATCTGTCCTATCTTGGCTCCGCTTCCGATTGACTGTCCGAGAGTCACTTCGAGAAGTCCGAGTTCCCCGTCGATAGGGGCTTTTACTGCGAGATTGTCCTTTCTCTTGCGGATCATCTGCATATTGAGCTTCATATTTTCGAGGCTTTCGCGCATTTGCTTTATCTGTACGCTTCTGTAGACGCTGTCCTGCTCCGCACGGGAGAGAGTGACCTCAAGTTTCTTGCAGAAAAGAGTATAGTCCTCTTCTGAACGGAGATACTCTTCCTTGCCGATAAGCCCGTCATCGAAGAGTCTTTTCTGGGATTCCAGGGCACGCCCTTTTCTCTGGACCTGTGTCCGGAGCTCGAGTATGTCCAGACTGAGCTGCATCTTCTGCTGCTCCATCTGGATCATTGTGTTGCGAAGTGTGTTTTCCTTTTCTGCAAGATTTGCCTCCGAGTTGAGGATCTGGAGGTCGAGATCATCGTTGCTGAGGCGGATTATCACATCGCCGGCTCTTACCTGCGAACCTTCTTCTATGATGATTTCCTCTACGATTCCTGCTTCACGGGGACTGAGCTGGATGGTGGTCATCGGGTGAACCTGTCCGCTGACACGGATGTAGTCGTTGAATTCACCGCTTCTGACTTCACTGACAGTGAGGGTGTCGCCATTGATGCGGAGAGTGCTGGCGTCGTCACGGAAGATCAGCCAAAGGATGAATGCGGCCATCATAGCGCCGAACCAATAGGGAAGTGCTTTCTTGCTGAATAACAGGGCAATGCCTTTCTTTTTTTCGATAGGTTTATCCATTGTTTTTGTAATTATCTGATTTGTATATAGTTAGATGGGGCTGCAGCGCTCTTCAGCTCTCTCATCTGATCATTTCGTTTACATCGACTTCAAGGTCACCATCTTTTATGAAATCGTAAAGGGTGTATTGGCGGAGTCTGTAATAGAATATCCAGAAATTGCTGATGTCGCTTATGTATTGGCGCAGGGCACTGTCATTTTCCGTCTGAGCCATATTCAGGTCGGTGACGCTGGCATTGCCTTCGCGGAACCTGTGCATTGTCAGCTCGTATCTTTCTGAAGCTATCTTCATTGCCTTTTCAGAGACCATACATTGCTGACGCTGGTTGTTGAACTGGCTGACTGCGGTGAACATCTGTCTGCGGTAATCGTTTTCATTCTGCTGTACCTGAGCTCTGACGACTTCCTGTGCAGCCTTTGCCTTCTGAACCTTTCCTTTACCCTGACCCCAGTCGAAGATCGGTATGCTGAATGAGATTCCCACTACTTCCTGATCGAGAAGATTGCGGTATGCATCAGGAAATTCCGGACCTGTCTGTGAAAGACCGAAACGGGCATTCAATGACATTGACAATCCTCTTGAAGCCTTGGCGTAAGCCACTGATGATTCAGCATTGAGAAGGCTGATTTCATTATTCAGGCAGAAGCTTGAATTCTTGAGCGATTTTTCCATTACCAGATCGTAATCCATCTGAATGTCAGGGAGTTCCTGACTGATGGACGGTACGATTTCGAATGATTCGTCGTACCCGAGAAGCGAATTAAGCTGCATCTGTGCTTCCCTCATTGTGACGGCGGTTTCATTTATCGCGATGCTGTCGTTCAGCATTCTGAGCTCGAGCTGCAGATATTCTGCCCTTGTAACATCTCCAAGCTGAAGCCTTTCTCTTGCAATCCTGAGCATATTGGCCGAATTCTCGAAATTGCTCTTGCTGATGTCATTATTCATTTTCGCCAGAAGAAGTGAGTGATACGCGGAAACAGCATTGATGGTGATGCTTTCCATTGATTCGAGATAATTCCTCTTTCCTTTTTCGTATTCCTTTGGCTCGATCTTCTTGTCCCACTTGAACTGGTTATAGCTGAAAAGCGGCTGGTTGTATGAGACGGTTATAGGTCTGGAGTACCAGGTGAGGCTTCTGGCTCCGCCGAACTGGTCGATTCGGGACAGGTCGCTCGCCACTGAGAAGGTACCGCCGGTAAATGTGATGTTCTGGCTGACCTGGATACCTAGTCCATTCTGGAGATTGTTGGAACTTACATAGTTGAGGGTTCCGTCTTCCGGATTCTGAAGCAGGGTGAGGGAGCGGTCGAAGTTCATAATGTCACCGTAGAGGTAGAAGGATGGGAGACGGCTTGCCTTGTAAGCACGGTAAGCCCAATATGTAGAGATGAATGCTTGTCTCGCTTCCAATGCTTCCACCGACTGATGCCGGGCGGTATGAATAGCCTGGTCAAGTGTCATAGCCTGCTGGGCCGAGGCGGTCAATGTAGCCGCAAGTCCGATCGCAATGGCTGTCAGTTTTATTGGTTTCATCGTTTTATTATGAAATAATAATGTTATTTGACTTTGGTTTTGCCGGAATGTTTTCATTTGTTGTGCCAAAAATCGTAAGTGTATGATATATTGGTATTTATCTAAAATATGGAATCCTGCCAAGTGTAAAGAAACTTTACAGTGAATGTAAACTTTTTTAATTGTTTTACATTGTGGGCCTTTCCTTGTTAATTGTTCGGAACTGTTTTTGAAAATATGCCCGGCAATGAATCGGAATATAGGAAAATATGCCAATGACGTGGCTCTGATGGGGGCTGTCGCCCTCGGACGGCAGGGTGCTATGGATTATGTACTTGACAAGTATATGTCAATAGCGTCCAGGACATCCTACAGGATTCTTTGTGACAGGGAGGATAGTGAAGACGTGACTAAGGAGGTGTTTATGAAGGTCTGGAGAAATGCATCTGATTTTGACGGTCGATATAGTATTTCTATCTGGATATATAGGATCACCTGTATTTTATGTTACTACCGTCTGTGCAGACGAAAGCTTATGTCTTTGTTTCTGATCGTTCCTTCTGTGTATGAGACTTCTGCTCCAATGCCCCTCTCTCCCGAAGAGGATTTCATCACGAAGGAAACCTGGGAGATCTTTTGCCGGGCATCGCGTCATCTATCTCCCAGACAGAGGACGGTCTTCACTCTCTGTGATCTGGAGGGTCTGGATACTGATGACGTAGAGGCTGTTACGGGGCTCTCGGCCGATCAGATCAAAAGCAATCTCCGCACAGCCCGGAAGAGAATCAGACAAGAACTTGAGAGGTATGGAAAAGTCAGATGATTACATTGATTTCAAGGCATATACACGTTATCTGAGAAGGGTGACAGGGGAGCCGGCTGACCCGGCGGCACTCAGAAAGACAATACTGTCAAAGACAGCGGAAACTACTGAGATGCAGACGGCTTATGTAATATTGAAAAGGCTTGTCGCAGCCGCTGCTCTCTTGCTGACACTTTCTCTTGTAATTCTATTTTTAAAGGTGTTTTCCAAGGCATAGGTTTTGATTTTTCCGAAAGCATCAATATCTGATGCTTATGTTAAAGGAACAATCTAAACGTATTCAGACCTCGGTTCTCAATGCAGCAGAAAAGAAGGTCCTTGTGTGGCTTGCAGCAAGGCAGCCAAGATGGATGACATCTGATGTTCTTACCTTGATAGGTGTACTTGGGGCAGTGATTGTCGCTGTCGGATATGCTCTCTCTAATTATTCCATTCAATGGCTCTGGCTGGCTTCCTTCGGCTTTTTCGTCAATTGGTACGGTGATTCTCTGGACGGAACTCTGGCTCGTGTCAGAAGTCTTCAGAGGCCGATCTACGGCTTCTATCTGGATCATTGTGTGGATGGTGTGACAATGGCGATAATGTGTATCGGAGCGGGCTTGTCCCAGATGCTGAATCTTTCCATTGCTATGGCAGTACTGACTATTTACCTTCTCTTGTCCATCTGCGTATATATCAATGCTCACCTGAAGGGAGAGTTCAAGCTGACGTTTGCGGGAATGGGACCGACCGAGTTCAGACTTATAATGATTCTGGTCAATACTCTCTTTATCTATATCGCCCCATTGCGTCAGTTTACGACTGTATTTGAGATTTTCGGTAAAAAGGTATTACTTGGAGCTTTTGATTATGTAGGTGTTGCTATATTATTGATACTTATGGTGATATATTTCCGTAATTTTGTATGTGATGCCAAGGGTTATGCCAAGCTGGATCCGCTTAGGGAATGGGACGGGCAATTGAAATAATCAAGAAATTCTTCAAGTTTGTTCTTGCGGAAGGTTTGGGCACGGTCGTGGATACGGCCGTGCTCTGGCTGCTTTCACATTTTGCTTTTCAGAAATATGCAGGGGATTATCTTATTGCTCCGGTCATATCGTTCGAGTGTGCGGTATTCACGAATTATTGCACTGCATTCTTTTATGTCTGGGGAGATAGGATAAAGCCAAGGACGTTCAGGAGGTTTTTAGGGAAATATGTATTTTATAATCTCTCCTCAAGTGGTGTCTTTCTAATCAAGATGTGCTTTCTTCTTCTATTCGAGCGTTTGTTTGGATGGGATGTGGTAATATGCAATCTTGCAGCACTTTGTGTTTCGGGATTGGTTAATTTCGGTATGGGAGAATGGGTCATTTTCAGGAGGAGGTGAGAAATTGCTCGGAGCAGGCTTGTTGGCTATGGTTTAAGTAAATTTGTCTATATTTGCAGCTTTATTGATTAAAATTCCTATGAAAAGACTCTTTATTGCCATATTGTGTATGCTGCCTATGACTGCGGTAGCTCAGAATCAGACACTTATATCCCAGAATGATTCCATTCCATCCATTGTCGAACGTATTATCGAGCAGCGCGAAGGAGGATATAAGATCAGAAAGATAAAGTCCAATATCAATCTCGAATTCTACACTACAGCAAATGCGTATTTCACAGGCGGAAAATTCGATGAAATGTCATTCAAAATGAACCGTGTACGACTCGAGTTCGTGGGAAAACTGAATGAGAATCTGTCTTACCATTTCCGTCAGTCTTTCAATAAATACACAAATCCCTATTCGATGGACAATATTTCTTCGTCAATCGAATATGCCAATATCACGTGGCAGACATCTGAGAAATTCAGTCTCGTGGCCGGAAAGCAGTTCGTTGCTTTAGGTGGATATGAGGCTTATGTCAATGCAATGAGGCTGATGGAATTCTGCGACTTCAACAATAGCGTGGCAGTCTATCAGACTGGACTTATGGGTGTGATGCAGTTCAGCCCTTCACAGCAATTGATCCTTCAGGTGGTGAACAATCGCAGCGGCAGCGACAACGATCTTTATCTGTATGGCCGTCCGAACGGAATCGAGGCTGCTAAATTGCCTTTGCTGGCGACCTTGAACTGGAACGGTCTCTTTCTGGATGATGCTCTGCATTTCCGTTATTCTGCATCTGCCGGACAGCTTGCAAAGGGCAAGAATATCTATTATCTGACTTGCGGAAATGTTTACGAAAAGGAGCCTTATATCGCTTATATCGACGTGATGTATTCACGTGAAGGTATTGACAGTCAGCAGCGTATCACAGCTCTTCAGGGAGCGGGAATGATGCCAGTGACAGCACAGAACACCCAGTATCTTTCTTTTATCGCCAATTTCGACTATCAGTTCAGTCCGAAATGGAATGCTTTCATCAAGGGAGCATATGAGACTGCCGGTGTGTATGAGGCTAACGGAATCTTCCGGAAGGGACGTTTTATGACCGGATGGCAGGCTCAGGCTTGTCTGGAGTGGTTCCCTTTTACTGAGGAAAAGGGCCTGAAGGTGTTCGCTCACTATCTTTACAAGGGATATGATCTTACAGAAAACGCTGAGGTGATTATGGCGTCAATGCCTCACACTCAGCGTATTTCCTTGGGAATGGTGTATGTGATTCCGGTTTTGTAGATTCTCACGCCCCTTCGGGGCTCAGAATGACAATACCAGGTCAGAATGAGAATTCCTTCTGTTATTTGAAGAGCATAGGGGTGAAAAGAAGGAGGTACTGTCTCCAGTTAGCCCAGATGTGACCTCTGTCTGATTCGTGATAAGTATACTCGAAATCCATATCGTCCAGAGTCTTCATAAAGTCAAGATTGTTCTGATAAAGGAAGTCGTCTGTTCCGCAGGCGATCCAGTAGAGTTCGTATCCTGCCTTGTCAAGGTCGGAGAGTTTACCTGTCATATTGCTGTAAGCAGGAATATCGAAGTTCACTGTAGACATATTAAGACCGGCTGAGAAGAGTCCGATGTAGTCAAAGAGGGCAGGGTGGTTGGCTGATATGAACATTGTGTGGAAACCTCCCATAGAAAGGCCTGCAATGGCTCTTTTGTTCTTCTTTGCGATGGTTCTGTAACGGCTGTCGATGAAGTTCACGATCTCGTCGAAATTTTCCTCATATCTTCCGTCTTTATAGCCTTTGAGCTGATTGGTCATCGCCGGTCTGTATGAAAGGTTCTCATAAGTTTCTCCCGGAGCAGCCTGCTTGCCTGAGTTGCCGTTTGGCATTACCACGATCATAGGCTCTATCTTGCCTTCTGCGATGAGATTGTCCATAATTCTTGCTGTGTGGCCGAGTTCAAGCCAGGCATTTTCGTCTCCACCGCTACCGTGAAGCAGGTAAAGTACCGGGTAGCGCTTCTTCCCCTTTTCGTAACAAGGAGGAGTATATACAGAAAGCCTTCTCTCTGTTTCCAATCCCTTAGATTCATACCAGGTCTGCGTCACGTTGCCGTGAGGGACATCCTGTACGAGATAGTAGTCTGCCGGTCCGTCAGGTACATAGAAAATACTGAAAATATTGCCTACATCGCGTCTTGTGAACGGGTTTGAAGGATCGATTCCGGCGATTCCGTCTATGATTACGCGGTAGGTGTACATTTCTGATGGAAGGACAGTCGTGGTATTCTCCCATATTCCTTTGCTGTTCTTCTCAAGTCTGATAATTCCCTTGTCGGCTGCCCAGTCTCCGAATACGGTGACTTCGGTCGCATTCGGAGCATTGACACGGAAAGTGACAGTGTGGTCTTCATTGACTTCCGGTGATATGACGGCTCCTTGTCTGAAACCGACATTCTGCTGTGCAGATGCACAGATGCAGATGGATGCAATTGCAAAGAGAGTAGTTAAACGTTTCATAGTTTTATTGTTGTTATTATTGCTTTGGTTCCATAAGTTTGTCGATGATCAGCGCAATTGCTCCGTCTCCGGTGACATTGCAGGCTGTACCGAAACTGTCCATTGCGATGTATAGGGCTATCATAAGTGCTTGAGCCTCTGCGTCGAATCCGAGCATCGACTGAAGAAGACCGAGTGAAGCCATAATTGCTCCTCCGGGTACTCCGGGGGCTGCTACCATTGTTATTCCAAGCATACATATGAAGCCGAAGAACATTCCGAAATCATACGGCATCCCTTGCATTATCATCAGTGCGAGGGCACAGGCGACGATCTTAAGTGTGCTTCCGGACATATGTATGGTCGAGCACAATGGTACTGTAAATCCGGCAATGTCTTCCGATACTCCGTTCTTTCTGGTCTGCTCGAGGGTTACGGGTATGGTTGCGGCTGATGATTGTGTGCCGAGTGCTGTGAAATATGCCGGCATCATTGTCCATAGAAGTTTGAACGGATTCTTGCGTACAAAGCCTCCGGCGATGGTGAACTGGAGGATAAGAATGGCAATGTGGATAAGGAAGATTATACCGATGATCTTAATGAATACGGTCAGTATGGAGAATACCTGTCCTACGAATGTCATATTCAGGAAAATGCCGAAGATGTAGAGGGGGAGAAGCGGGATGATGGCCGACTTGATGGTCTTGATGATGACCTGTTCGAAGTCGTGTATGGCATCCTTCAATGTCTGTCTGTCCAGGGCTGCCAGTCCCAGTCCAAGGGTAAATGCCAGTACCAATGCTGTCATCACATTCATAAGCGGCGGAATAGTCACTGTGAAGTACGGACTGAGCTCCTCGGCCGCAGCTACTTCCTGAAGTGCGGTGCCGCTCTGGATCATTCCGGGGAACAATGCCGCTCCGGTCAGGTATGATGCGAGTCCGGCGAATATTGTCGATCCGTATGCGATGCCTACTGTCACAAGGAGCATTTTTCCAGCTGTCTTGCCTATGTCGGAAATGGCCGGTGCTACCAGTCCGACGATGATAAGCGGTATGGCGAATCCGAGGAACTGACTGAAGATTCCGTTGAATGTAATGAATATCCTGACCATCCAGGATGGAGCGATGAGTCCGAGACCTATGCCAAGGACAATCGCGATCAAAATCTTGCCGAGAAGCCCGATCTTTAGCTTTTTCATATGGTTAACAAAAATGTTTATAGTGGTAATTATTTTGTTTTAGTGCTTGGTAATTAGTATGTTGTGTTCTATAGGCTACCAAACCTTGTGCAATTGGTCATTATATTCATATCCGCCCTGTTTGAGAATGCTTTCGACCTCGTTCCGATCTATTTCGAGGTCATCGCATAACTCGTCTAGACCTCCGTAGAAGTCACGGAGCTTAAGATTTATCCAGCTCATCAGCATTGCCGGATCTTTAGGAAAATAGTTCATATCGTATCGAAGTTTATCGCACAAATATAGTTAAAATAGCAAAGAGTTTGATATATTTGCCAGTGATTATAAATGGAATTTCTATGTATCAGTTTCAATGTGATTATAGCGAAGGCGCCCATCCAAGGATAATGCAGCGTCTGATGGAAACCAACCTGGAGCAGACAGTCGGATATGGAATGGATGAATATTGTGACAATGCACGTGAAGCGGTGAAGAAAGCGGTCGGATGCGAGGATGCCGATGTTCATTTCCTTGTCGGCGGTACTCAGGCCAATGCCACTGTGATTTCATCAGTTCTCAGGCCATATCAGGGTGTCATATGTGCTGCTGTCGGACATATCAATGTACACGAGACTGGAGCGATAGAACATAGCGGTCATAAGGTGCTGGCGCTGCCTGCTGAAAAAGGATTGTTGAAGGCAGCGCAGATCCGTCAGGTAATGGAAGAACATCTTGCCGAGGATGGTCCCGAACATACGGTTCAGCCTGGAATGGTTTATATTTCCTTTTCATCTGAAGTCGGAACAGTCTATTCTTTGCAGCAGCTTAATGAGATAAGTGCTGTATGCCGCGAATATGGTCTGCCGCTCTTTATTGACGGAGCCAGGATGGGCTATGGACTTGCAGCAGAAGGCGGGGATGTGAAATTGGCGGACATAGCCTCACTTTCAGATGTATTCTATCTCGGAGGAACCAAGCAGGGAGCTCTTTTCGGAGAGGCAGTGGTAATTGTCAATGATGCATTGAAGAAAGATTTCAGATACAATATCAAGCAGAACGGCGGAATGCTTGCAAAGGGAAGGCTTTTAGGCATCCAGTTCCTTACATTGTTCGAGGACGGACTTTATTTCGAACTTTCTCAGCACGCTGTTTCATTGGCAATGAAGATAAGGGATGCCTTTCGTGCGAAGGGCTTCGCGTTTCTGGTGGACAGTCCTACGAACCAGCAGTTCCCGATATTGGATAATGAAACAATGGAGCGCCTGTCGAAGGACTTCCGCTTTTCTGTATGGCAGAAAATGGATGCTGGCCATACGGCGGTGCGTTTCTGCACCAGCTGGGCGACAAGGCCAGAGGCAGTCGATGCGTTGATTTCTGCTCTGTGAGAGTGGCGCCTATTGACCTGATTGATAGTGATTTAAGTGAAATGCCTGCTGTGCTTGTGCAGCAGGCATTATGCGTAAGCTTTTGATTGACAGGTATATGTATGCCACCTATTGGGGCCAGATGAGGGGTTCGGAGTGCTCGGTGTAGGTGAGGTATTCCTCGTAGCTGATGTATCCGGCTCCCATTGATTTCAGATGCGGGGTTTCAAGCTGGCAGTCAATCAAACCGCCTCCCTGTGCCTGGATATGGCGCGCAAGATGAATAAGTGCAAGCTTCGACGCGCTCGGGATCAATGAGAACATACTGTCGCCGATGAACGCGCGGCCGCATACGAAACCGTAAAGTCCTCCGACCAATTCATCACCGTCCCACACCTCGACGCTTTTTGCATATCCTTCTTCGTTCAATATCATCCAGGTATCCAGAAGATCGGGACCAAGCCAGGCGTTGGATTCCTCGATTCTTCCGTCAGTACTTGCGCAGCCGGCCAATACATCCACGAAAGCTTCGTTTATGGTGCAGCGATATCTGCGCTTGTTCATCATATTTCTCATCGAGTGCGAGACGTGTATCTGGTCAGAGAAGATCACGAATCTTTCCTGAGGAGCCCACCATATTATCGGTTCCTCGCGGAAAGAGAAGTAGGGGAATATGCCCATAGGGTATGCCTTGGCAAGCCTTTCAGGGGTGATTTCCCCACCGACTGCATAGAACCCGTCCGTGTTGCCGTAACGCGGGTCAGGGAATGAATCTGTATGGTCTAATTGGAATATCATATTCTTAGATTCTCACGTCGCCTTTCAGGCTACTCAGAATGACAATTAAGGACAAGGCCGTCTGGAGTGAGGGTGACAATGGCTGTAAATCCGTCTCTGTGGCCTCCGAACAGGATTTCCTTCATAAGGAGTGGAGTAAGTCGAGCATTCAGGACTCTTTCGATCTCGCGTGCTCCGTACTCCGGAGAGAATCCTTCCTTCAACAGTCTAGCATAAGCTTCCGGCTGAATTTCAAGCTTGACTTTTTTGGCATCAAGCCTCTCCTGAAGCTTGCGGATCTTGTCATCAAGAATCAGACCGGCCATCCTTTCATCCATATCATTGAATACGACTACTGAGCTGAGCCTGTTGATGAATTCCGGAGCGAATACATTCTTGACTTCCTTTGACATAGCCTCACCGGCATTGACCTTGCGTTCGAATCCCACAGAAGCCTTGTGGGCATAGCGGGCTCCGGCATTAGATGTCATAATCAGAACTACATTGCGGAAATCCACCTTGCGTCCCTTATTGTCTGAAATGACGGCATAATCCATTACCTGCAGCAGCAGATTGTAAATGTCCTCGTGAGCCTTCTCTATTTCGTCCAGAAGAAGCACGCAATAAGGATTCTTCCTGATGGTGTCCGTCAATATGCCTCCGTCATCGTATCCGACATATCCGGCAGGGGAACCGATGAGCTTAGCCACTGAATGCTTTTCCGAATATTCGCTCATATCGAAGCGGTGTAAAGGGACATTGAGCTGATGCGCCAGAACCTTGCTGAGCTCTGTCTTTCCCACTCCGGTAGGACCGACGAAAAGGAAGCTTCCTATGGTCTTGTCACTGTCCAGGAGGCCCGCTTTGGACATAAGGATGCATTCGGTAAGTTTCTGTATAGCCTTATCCTGTCCGTAAATCTTTGCCTTGAGCCCTTCTTCCAGGCCAGAGAGGTTCTCATTGGAAACGCTGGTGGAGATGTCTTCACGGCAGATATCCCTGAGAGCGGCCATCACACTGGTTTCAGATACTTTCTTCTGTCGCTTGGTTTCGCAAAATGCACCTGCCTGATCCAGCAGGTCAATGGCTTTCTCCGGAAGACATCTGTCACTGATGAATCTGATACTCTTGTCAATAGCGAAACGGCATACCGCTTCCGTATATTTTGTCTTATGGCTGCCTTCCAGCTGGGCGAGGATGTTATGCTTTATTATTTCCAAAGTCTGCTCTGCGTCAGGCTCCTTGAGTTCTACTCTCTGAAATACCGACAGCGCTCCTGAATTGAGATTCTCTACTTTCTTGATGTCTTCGTATGTTGCAGATACAATGCATCTTATACTGCCTGACTTCAAGTAAGGAATGAGTAGGCTGAGAATGTCTTTCGAGCCGTCCTCGTTCCTGCTGTTGCCACCTAGTGTCCGCAGATCGTCAATGTATATTATAGGATTCTCTTCTTCGGACACTCTCTCCATTATCTCCTTGACGCGCATCTCCAGGTCTCCTCTGTATTGAGTGCCTCCAAGCAGTAGCGGAACATCCAGTTCCATCAGGCTCATTTCGTGGAGTTTCTCAGGAACATCCGTTTTCCAGGCACTTCTGTCTTGCAGAAGTCTGGCAATCTCGCATACCAGGGCGGTTTTTCCGACACCTCTGTCTCCCACGATCAGCACGTTAGCCTTCTTGTGACGGCAGAGTATGCGGAGCGTCTTCTGGATTTCCTCCTTTTTGCCCACAAATTCAAAGATACTTTCAAGGTCCTTGAAATACTTTCTCCACGACTGCATTGTTTCAGGGGCTTCTGCTTCAGAAAATTCCAGAAGAGAATTCAGGAAATCCGGAATACTGCAATTAAGGCAGGATTCCAGATGGAAACGGGCGTATGATTCTTCCAGGTGGAAGATCGAGAATATCAGATGATGCGTCTGAACCGTCTGCGCCATAGCGGATGCCGCAGTCTCTCCTGCTTTTTCAAATAGTTCCTGAAGCTGTGCAGAGAATTCGATTGCCAGTTCCTGATCTTCAGGAATCCTGTCCAGACCGTTTATATATTCATAGAGATTTTTCTCGAGTTCTTCCGCACGGCCACATCCGCTGATGGCTTCCCAAAAGTCGCTGTCTTTCAGGAAACCGGCCAGCAAATGCTCCGGTGTGATGAACTCGTTACGTTTTTCGGATGCTATACCGTATGCCTCTACAAGGGCATTTGATATGTTTGCTGTCTGATTTATAGGCATAAGCTGTTACCAGATGTTGATTCTTTCTTCAGGTGCAAGATACATTGCATCACCTTCCTTGATGTCGAATGCTGTGTAGAAATCCTCGATATTTCTCAAGGCTGCATTGACGCGCCACTTTCCGAGTGAATGTACATCGGTCTTGGTTCTGCGCATAATTTCCTGTGGTCTGAGGTTCTGAGCCCAGAGGTTTGCGTAGCCGATGTAGAATCTCTGGCTATGTGTAAGTCCGTCAATATCAGCAGGAATGTCCTTGCTTTTTAAAGTATTCATATAAGCTTGGTATGATACAAGAAGACCTCCATGGTCAGCTATGTTTTCACCAAGAGTATAGCTTCCGTCTGCGTGGAGTGAATCCAGAACCACGATCTTGTCATACTGATCTACAAGTACCTTAGCACGTTCATTGAACTTCTCTTCGTCTTCCTTATTCCACCAGGCACTAAGGTTTCCGTCCTTGTCATAGTTCCTACCCTGATCGTCGAAACCGTGTGTCATTTCGTGTCCGATCACCACTCCGATACCACCGTAGTTCACTGCGTCGTCAGCATTCGGATTGAAGAAAGGGGGCTGGAGAATCGCTGCAGGGAAGCAGATCTCATTGGTGGTCGGATTATAATAAGCATTTACAGTCTGAGGGCTCATTCCCCATTCTGTCCTGTCTACAGGCTGTCCCTCATCCTGCATCATATCATTATGTGCGAAGACATTTGCACGGCAGATATTGGCCCAATATGAATCGTTCTTGATTTCGAGAGCAGTGTAGTCCTTCCAATTGTCCGGATATCCTACCTTCACGATGAATGTGCCGAGCTTTTCCATAGCCTTGCTCTTTGTTTCGTCACTCATCCATTCCAATGCTTCGATTCTCTCACCGAGAGCTGCCTGGAGATTGGACACCATTTCAATCATTTTTTCTTTTGATGAAGCAGGGAAATATTTCTCCACATACATCTGTCCGAAAGCTTCTGCCAATGATCTGTTGACTACTGCAAGGGATCTCTTCCATCGCGGCTGAAGTTCCTCCTTACCCTGGAGTGCCCTGCCATAGAAATCGAAATTTGCATTTACGAAATCATCGCTGAGATAGCTTGATGCAGCATTGAGAAGCTTGAATGATAGGTAGAGCTTCTGATCCTCCAGTGATGTGTTCTTAAGAAGCTTTGTGAGGCCTTCGAAGAAAGGTATCTGTCCTGCATTAAGTTCGGTGGACTTGCTTATGCCTGTCTCTTTGAAGAATTCATTCCAGTCGATGAAGTCGTACTTTGTGGTGAATTCCTTGAGAGACATCTTGTTATAATTCTTATGAACATCCCTGAGAGTGGCTCTGTCTACAGAAATCCTGGCGATTTCGGTCTCCAGTCCCAGAACTGCATCTGCCGCCTGAGCTACCTCTTCTGGGCTGTAGCCGGCCAGAACAAAGAGCCTGTCGATATACTGTCTGTATGCATTGCGGATCTTCAGGGTATTCTCGTCCTCGAGCAGATAGTAGTCTCTGTCGCTCATTGAAATACCACCCTGATAGAACTGCAGGAGGTTCATTGTGCTGTTCTTCTCGTCTGCTCCAATATAGAATCCGAAGAAAGGGCTTGAACTCTCCACGTGCATTTTTCCTACCATCGCACTGAGTTCCTTATGGTCAGAAACGGCATTGATGGCAGCAAGCTGCTCCATTACAGGTGCTGCGCCGTCAGCATTGCGCTTGAGGCTGTCAAGTCCCATTGCATACATCATCTGGATCTTCTCGCCTACGCTTCCAGGCTTCTGAGGAGTGCTTCCAAGTTCCTCGATCAGCGCCTTAAGCTTCTCGTTGTTTTCCTTTTCGAGCTGGTCGAAGATTCCGTAGCGGGCATATTCCGGTGTCAATGGATTGGCTTCCATCCATCCTCCGCAGGCATACTGATAAAAGTCCTCGGAAGGGGCAGTTGTGAGGTCGAAATTGGCAAGGTCGATTGCAGGCTTGCCTTCGTTATTGTTCTGAGCACAGCCTGCAAATACCAATGCTGCCGCTCCAAATGTGATCATAAAATTCTTCATATGTCTGTTTATTGTATTTCAAATCTCAATGGGAATCCTTCCGCCCTTGCCATTGCAGTAGCCTTTGCGACCTTGCTTTTCGCTATGTCCAACGTATAGCTGCCTACGGTTGCCTTCTGGTGCACGTGCGTCGTCTCGGCTATATTGCAGGCCTCTGCCTCGGTCTTGCCAAAGACAGTCATCACCACCATTATTACGAACTCGAATGTAGTGAAGTCGTCATTCAGTATGATGACATTGTATTTCCGCGGCTCTTTAGGTGCAGTCCGCAGAACCGGACGTCCTTGCTTCTGGATATCTTCCTGTGCCATAATTATTCAATATTATGTTTCTCGTGGATGCTTCTGCACCAATATACGAATGGTGTGTCAAGAAGGCTGGTACATACATATATCAGATAACTGCTGATGAAGATCGAAACCAGAGTCTTGACATCGTATGTCCCGTAAAAGGCAAGTACCGTATATAAGAAGGTGTTGATCAGCTGTGATATCATTGTCGAACCGTTGTTCCTGATCCACAGGCCCTTCTTTTCGTCCCCGAAACGCTTCCTGCACCAGTCCCACCATTTGTGATATAGCCATACATCAGTAAGCTGGGATACCAGATATACTGCCAATGATGCACATACGATGCGAGGTGTGCTGCTGAAGATGGTATGGATCGCTTCACCGGCCCAATCGTTTTCGCTCAGGCTGTAAAGTAGCCACATCTGTGACAATGCAACGAACATTATTGAACACAGCGTGCTTATTACCACAGCTTTATTCGCATCCTTGCGACTGTGGTTCTCGCTCAGAATGTCAGTGATGAGGAATGTACTTGCGAACAATACATTTCCTAAAGTCATCTCCACCCCGAAGGCTCTCACCAGCAGCAATACTTCGATATTGGCCAATATTGTCGCCAATATATTGAAGGCCAGCAGGCCGGTCTTGCCGAAAAAGCGGTAGAAGGCCACTACTCCTCCGTAAGTGACCAGAAAAGATAATATTATAAGCAGTTCGTTAGGCATAGCTGATTGATTTGACAAGGTTGTTTAGAAGATTACTTTTTTCCGAGCCAGGTAGCCCTGCTCCAGAGTTCTTCGAACGGTCCGCGTTTGTGGTTTTTCAGCCACCAGCGGCAGAAAAGGAACTGGATCACGATGAATCCTGCTCCCATCAGGAAGCTGGCGGTATGTCCGCAATGTCTGAACAGGCCGAAGCCCCAGTTATAGAAAAGCATACCTCCGACAATCGACTGCGTGAGGTAGTTTGTAAGGCTCATCTTTCCATATGGAGCGATCTTTATCAGCCAGTTTTTCGCACTGGTCTTATAATAAAGAAGTGTTACACCGGATACTATCAGGAGCATCATAGAGAAGTTCTTCCACATATTGAGCATTACGTTCAGTCCGTGGTGTGCGCAAGCGTTGTTTTCGACAGCTTTTGGTATAAGGTAATAGGTCGGAACAAGGATAATGAAGCCAATAAGGGAGCTAACAAAAATGTTCTTCCATCTGACAAGATTGTTTCCCTCATTGTAGAACAGTCTTTTACGTCCAAGCAGGATTCCGAAAAGGAAAAAGCACACAGTCTGGGTCATACGTCCGTTTTCGATGGCCCAGAGGAAGTTTACAGGCAGTCCGTGCTTGAGTCCGGCGAGTGCGACATCCAGTATCGAGCCGTTACCGGTGGCCTGGTAAAGGCCTCCCCAATGTTTGCCGCTGCCAAGATCCATAGGCAATGCGGAAGGGTCAAGGATGCCTTTGAATATATAGAACAATTCCACCGGCTGAAGCAGGAGAAGGAGTGCTGTCCAGAAGATGAACTTGTCCTTTGCCCTGATGAACGGTATCACGACAAAGCCGCAGACAGCATAAAGGAAGAGTATGTCTCCGTTATAGAAAAGCAGGTCGAAAAGTCCGAACATCATCAGCAGGACCATTCTCCAGGCGAATCTCGGCCTGAAGTCAATTCCTTTCTGTGCCTGGTTGTCGTGCTGGATGTAGAAGCTAAGTCCGAAAAGCATCGCAAATATGGCATACATCTTACCTGCAAGAAGGAAGAACGTCGAATCCCATACAGCCTGGTTTATCTTCGCCCAAAGAGCACTTGATGCTTCTGGGAAACTGTAGAAATTCATATGCTCGATGAAATGTATGAGTATGATGCCGCCGATGGCTATTCCCCTGAGGATGTCAGCGACATCTATTCGCGTATTTGGCTTGCCTGAATGGGTATACATTGTTTTTGATTTTAAATTACAAAGATACGACATTATCTGTAAATTCCGTGTCTGGGGTATAATTCCGGAAATAGTCGTAAATTTGCTCCACATTGATCATACGAATTTATGAAAGCATATACATATGTCGGCAAAGGTCATTTTGAAATGACTGAAAAGGATAAACCTGTATTAATAGATCCTAAAGATGCATTGGTCAGAGTCACACTCGCAAGCATCTGTACAAGCGACCTTCATATCAAGCACGGAAGCGTACCCAGGGCAGTTCCGGGTATAACTGTCGGGCACGAGATGGTCGGGATCGTCGAGGCTGTCGGTTCTGAAGTGCGGAAGGTCAAGCCTGGAGACAGGGTGACTGTCAATGTCGAGACATTCTGCGGAGAATGTTTCTTCTGCCGTAATGGCTTTGTGAACAATTGCACCGATCCCAGCGGAGGCTGGGCTCTGGGATGCCGTATTGACGGTGGACAGGCAGAGTATGTCCGGGTGCCTTATGCCGACCAGGGGCTTGATCTCATATCGGATTCAGTTACAGACGAGCAGGCTCTTTTTGTGGGAGATGTGCTTGCCACAGGTTTCTGGGCAGCCCGTATTTCAGAAATCAAACCTGATGATACTGTCTTGATAATAGGAGCAGGTCCGACAGGACTGTGTACATTGTCCTGTGTCCGTCTTAAGAATCCCCGACGTATCATTGTATGTGAAAAATCGTCGCTCAGGCAGGCTTTTGTACGGGAACATTATCCTTTTGCCGAAGTCGTGACGCCGGATGACTGTCTCGATCTTATGCAGGCTTGCGAAAGGGGAGGGGCAGATGTGGTCATCGAAGTCGCGGGAGCGGAGGATACATTCAGACTTGCCTGGGAATCAGCAAGACCCAATGCGGTCGTAACGGTGGTAGCTCTTTATGATACTCCTCAGGTGCTTCCATTGCCGGATATGTATGGCAAGAATCTGATATTCAAGACCGGAGGAGTGGATGGATGCGATTGTGCCGAGATATTGTGCCTGATCGAGGCCGGGCTTATTGACACTACGCCGCTTATTACGCATAGGTTTGCATTGTCGGAGATAGAGGAAGCCTATCGTATCTTTGAAAACAAGCTGGATGGGGTGATCAAAATCGCTGTCGAGTGCTAGTTTATCAGATCAGCTAATTGTCCGAAACCGTCTATAAGCCAGTCAGCCTTGGCGAGGCTGGCTCTGGAACCGTTTCCATAAGTGACGCCACAGGTCTTCGTACCGGCATTCAATCCCATTTCGATGTCGAATATCGTGTCGCCTACCATCACGGCCTGCGTCGTCCGCACAATCAGCGCCGTCGTATCTCCCAATGTCCCGTCAAAGTCCAATATCACTAGTTTTATCCTGCTCATAATCGTTAGATTCTGTTTCCGGGTCCAAAGATAGTGGTTCTGCTGCATAGTGCTAAACCCATTGAGCGACCAGATTGCCTTCAATGCCCGATTTTCCGCTCAATGGGTTAGTTTCGAAAACTCGATAAATATCATTTCAACGCTTCCCGAATCACTTCTGTCAAGGTTTTCATATCGCACTTCTCCGGACTGTATGCCTGAGGGAAGGATATGCCGGGATGCAGTATGTTGAAGCCGTGTGTGGCTGCGTAGTCGTTCATCAGACGGACGCTGGCAGGGGCCCAGCTGTAGGAACCGAAGGCAATGAAATTGCGTCCTCTCACCATTCTAGCCGATATGGCGTGGAGAAAGGCTTCGACCGGTGGGAATATGCCTCCGTTATAGGTAGGGGAGCCCAGGGCTAATGTGTTGTATCGGAAAATATCGCGTAGGGAGGTCGAGATGTTTTCTGTGCTAAGGTCGTGCAGGGTGACGGGGATACCGATTGAACTTAATTCCTGCGCAAGGTTTCTGGCGGCTTCTGCTGTATTGCCGTACATTGAGCCGTATGCTATGCAGACTCCGTCTTCAGCTTCGTAGCGGCTCAGGCGGTCGTACAGTGCTTCCACTCTCGTGACCTGCTTCTCCCATATTGGTCCGTGAGCACTGCAGATTCTGTTGATTTTCAGGTGTGAAAGCTTTTTCATCGCAACCTGTACTGCAGATCCGTATTTGCCAACTATATTGGAATAGTATCTGATCATTTCGTCGCTGTACATCGAGAAGGCATCAGCGGTGCCGTCGTGGAAACCGCTGGCTGAATAATGGCTGTGTTCCCCGGGTGGGCATCCGCACTTGAAGACAGTATCCGTTATTCCGTGGTTCAAGGCTCCGAAGGCTCCGAATGCATCTCCTGAAAACAGTGTCGACTCAGCACTCAGCCAGGTCATCATCGTTTCCGGCCAATGCACCATCGGAGTATGATAAAAAGTCAGATCTGAGTTTCCAAGGCTCAATCTGTCACCGTCCCTGACAGCCAGTATATCATCCTCGGTAAGCCCATAAAATCCTTTCAGCATCGGAATAGCTTTAGGGGCAGCCACTACGAGTATCCCCGGATATATGTTCAGCAGTAGAGAAATCAGTGACGAATGATCCGGCTCAGCGTGGTTTACTATCAAATAGTCGATACTCCTGTTTCCAATCTCTTTACTGATTTTTCTAAGGTATTCCTCTTCAAATCCTTTGTCAATTGTGTCAATCAATGCAATTTTCTGGTCAGCAATAAGATACGAGTTGTAACTTATACCAAAGGGTAAAGGCCATATACCTTCAAACAATTGCTTTTCGCAGTCGTTTACTCCGACATAACGGATTCTTTCAGTGATCTTCATATGCTTTGTTCATACGTTTCTGCCAGGGGTGAAAGCAATGCTTGTGCCATTGGTGTGATTTGGATAATTATGCATTTAGGATTACCTTTGAAGAAAAATTCAGGAATATGAAGATAGCTGTACCGACTAAAGATGGACGTGTGGACGATCATTTCGGACATTGTGCCTATTATACTATATTCAATATAATCGATGGCAATGTGGCTGAAGTTACCAAAATGGCATCGCCTCAGGGATGCGGATGCAAGAGCGGAATCGCACCTGTGCTTAAACAGATGGGAGTGTCCGTGATGCTTGCCGGCAATATGGGACAAGGTGCGAAGAATGTACTGGAAGCTCAGCGGATAGAAGTGGTCAGAGGCTGCTCGGGAGATGTGGAAGATCTTGTAAATCAATATCTTTCAGGAAATGTAAAGGATAACGGTGAGATATGTGATCACCACGATTGCCATTAATTATGCCACCAGTGGATAATGCCTATAAGCTGAGGAATCAGGAGTTTCTTCAGGAATATGCCCAGAGACCGGGTGTAAAGATTATGTTCAATGGTGTGATGTACAGAGAAATCACAAAGGGAAAGGGACAGAAGCCTTCGCCCAAGAGTTTCGTAACCGTATATTATACCGGTAAACTCATAAACGGAAAGATATTCGATCAGACCCAGAAGGGAAGACCGGCTACTTTCCGTCTCAATGAACTTATCACAGGATGGATTACAGCGATGAGGGAAATGCCGGCCGGATCCAGATGGGAGGTGGTCATTCCGTATAATCTTGGCTACGGTTCACGTCCGGCTGGAGCTATCAAGGCCTTTTCGACTTTGATCTTTGATATTACACTGCTGGATGTCAGGTAAGTCTCTCAGAAGGAACCAATGATCATTTCCTTTCTCTGAAATTTTCAATATCATTCACGATTTCATCCAAAGAGTCGCTTATCGACAGCGGCATCCTGCCTCCAGAATGGTCCTGAGAGCTTATGTGTTTTCGATTTCCTTATATCTCATTGCTTGTGCAGATGTCCATAAGCTGAGGCTTCAGGACTGATGTCCAAAGGAGATAACCATCGCGGTTTATGTGAAGATTGTCCTTTTCGAAAAGTGCAGGGTTGACATTGCCGTCTTCATCAAGAAGAAGAGAATTCACATCCACGAAGGTCACTTGGTCTGATATGCCGGCGTATTCTTCAATCAGGTGATTCACGGTCCTTTGTTTGTCTCTTAAGCCAGCTCTGAGTTCTGAATATTTCCAGGAAAGGAAGAATACAGGAGTGCCGGGATAGTCCTGGTCCAATCTCTGGAACAGAAGCCTGTAATGATCCAGGACTTCACCGGTAGTCAGGTCATTATCATTACCGGCAATGTCATTGTCACAAAATACTACAAATGCCTTAGGCTTGTAGTGGGCCATTATGCTAGAGTAATTATAATAGATATCTCTTATTGTGGCTCCGCCATATCCTCTGTTCACAACTCTCAGAGGACTCATCATTTCCTCAAGTCCTTTCCAAAGTCGGATGGAAGAGCTTCCGAAGAACATCACGTCAATGTCTGAAATGCTGTCTGTGGCAGCTTTTGCTTCCAAAGCTTCGATCTGATCTGAATAGCGCGTAATCCATTTCATATCGGCTTCTTTCCTTACAGGAATGCATCCTTCCACCAGATAGGTTGAAGGATTGGTAGATGTTTCCTGGTTCTTGTTTTCAGGTGCCTGGCCACAGCTGCTGATGAGTAGCAGGGAGGTAAAAAGGAGTGTCTGGATTTTCATAGTTGTCGATTGAATTTGATTGTCTGCAAAGATATTGATATTTATTGTTTTTTCCGAATATTACCGCAGGTGTCTTAAAGTCGACAAATTCTTTGCTTTCCAGATAATGATTGTTAACTTTGTCGTCTTGATTGCTTATAAATCATTATTCATATATTTAAAATTATGGAAGATTGTATACAAAACACCCGTACCGAGAGCGATTTGATAGGTTCTATGGAAGTACCTGCTGAAGCACTCTACGGTGTACAGACTCTCAGAGGAATCGAAAATTTTCCTATCAGTTCGTTCCATCTGAATGATTACCCTTTGTTCATCAACGGACTTGCGATAACCAAGCTTGCTGCCGCTCAGGCCAATCATCAGCTCGGTCTTCTCACAGATGAACAGTTCAATGCTATTTCTCAGGCGTGCCGCGAGATTCTCGAAGGCCAGCATCACGAATATTTCCCGGTGGATATGATTCAGGGTGGTGCAGGAACCACCACCAATATGAATGCAAATGAGGTGATTGCTAACCGCGCCCTTCAGATTATGGGCCTTCCGCTAGGAAAATACAAGCACTGCTCGCCAAATGATCACGTAAACTGCTCGCAGTCTACAAATGATGCATATCCGACAGCCATACATATCGGTCTATATGCAACACACCTCGAGTTTATGAAGCATTATGAGCTTATCATCAAGTCATTTGAAGCTAAGGCTGAGGAGTTCAAGGATATATTGAAGATGGGTCGTACGCAGCTCGAAGATGCTGTCCCTATGACTCTCGGTCAGACTTTCGGAGCATTCGCATCAATCCTTCGCGACGAGATACGCAATATCAATTTCGCTGCCCAGGAACTCCTTACAGTCAATATGGGAGCTACTGCGATCGGAACCGGAATCTGTTCTGAACCAGGATATTCCGAGAAGTGTATTGCAGCGCTTCGTGAAATAACAGGATGGGATATGAAGCTTGCTGAGAATCTGGTTGCCGCAACTTCCGATACATCTTGTATGGTGGGTTATTCATCAGCTTTGCGCCGTATCGCTACCAAGATGAACAAGATCTGCAACGATCTCCGTCTTCTTTCTTCCGGTCCTCGTTGCGGTTTCCACGAGTTCGACCTTCCTGCGCGCCAGCCAGGCTCTTCCATTATGCCGGGAAAGGTCAATCCTGTGATTCCTGAAGTGATGAACCAGATATGTTACAAGGTCATCGGTAACGATCTTTGTGTAGCAATGTCTTCGGAGGCTGCCCAGATGGAACTCAATGCGATGGAGCCGGTGATGGCACAGTGCTGCTTTGAATCTGCAGCAATTATGATGAACGGATTCGATACTCTGAGAATCAATTGTGTGGATGGAATCATAGCCAACGTGGAGCAGTGCGACAAGTATATCCATTCGAGCTTCGGTGTCGTTACAGCCCTCAATCCTGTGATCGGTTATAAATATTCTACCCGTATCGCCAAGGAAGCTATGGCTACAGGAAAGAGCATTTATGATCTGGTTCTGGAACATAATATCCTTTCCAAGGAGGATCTTGATACCATTCTTTCACCGGAAAATATGATCAAGCCTGTCAAACTTGACATCAAGGTAAAGGAATAGCATAGGATTATAAAAAATATTCGTATCTTCACCATCCAAAACTTATTATCGATGGTGAAGATTTTTTGTGTCAATACGCAGACCAGTGTGACATTTCCGGAGGGAACCACACTTCTGGAAATGTTGCCGGCATTCGAGTTCGAAAAACCTTATCCTATTCTTTGTGCTAAGGTAAACAATGTCAGCCAGGGACTTAAATACAGGGCTTTCAACAGCAGGCAGGTAGAATTCCTGGATTATACGTCGTATCTTGGACGAAGCGTGTATTGCAATTCATTGTGTTTCCTTCTCTGCAAGGCGGCCAAGGATATTTTCCCTGATTGCCGCGTGATTCTAAGAAGGCCTATCTCCAAAGGATATTTCTGCTCGATTGACAAGGGCGACGGTACGGTAATGACTGCAGATGATCTGGCTCTCATCAAGGCTCGTATGAATGACCTTGTAGAGGCTGACATCCCTTTCCGCAGGCACGAAGTGCTTCTGGAAGAGGCCATCGATATCTTCAGAAAACTCGGATATGATGATAAGGTAAAGCTTCTGGAGACCTCGGGTGATGTCTATGTAAATTATTATACCCTCGAAAATACTCCGGACTACTATTATGAAGCACTTCTTTCAAGTACCGGTCCTTTAAGGGTATGGAGTCTTGATATGTACCGTGGAGGTATGCTTCTGAGGGTTCCGAACAGGCATAATCCTGAAGAACTCGCTCCATTTGTAGAACAGCCAAAGACTTTTGATGTCTTCGCCGAAAACCAGAAATGGAACAGGATAATGGGGCTGGAGAATGTCGGAGATGTGAATCTTGCCTGTCAGAGAGGGGAGGCAAGCGATCTTATAAAGATCGCAGAGGCTCTTCAGGAAAAGAAGATTGTGCAGATTGCAGAAGAAATTGAGCAAAGAGTGAACGACCCGGAAAACCCGGTGCGTCTTGTGCTTATCACAGGTCCCAGCTCCAGCGGAAAATCCACATTCTGCAAGCGTCTGAGCATCCAGCTTAAAGCTTGCGGAATCCGTCCTATATCCTTCTCTACAGATGACTATTTCGTGAATCGTCTGGACACTCCAAGACTTCCGAACGGAGAATTCGATTTCGACAATTTCGAGACAGTCGATCACAGATATCTGCAGAGTGATGTACTCAAGCTTCTCGCCGGGGAAACAGTGGATGTGCCTGAATATAATTTTGTTACAGGTCTCAGGGAGTTTAATGGAAAGAAATTGAAACTTGAGCCTGGATCTATCCTCATCATTGAAGGAATCCACGCTCTCAATCCACGTCTGACCGACCAGGTGGATGATTCTTCAAAATACAGGATCTTCATCAATACCATCACGAGCATATCACTTGATGACCATAATTGTATCCCGACCAGCGACAATCGTCTGCTCAGACGAATTGTCAGAGATTTCAATAAGGGAGCCTTCACAGCCCGTGAGTCCATAATGCATTGGCCTAACGTACGTCGCTCAGAAGTTCAGTGGATATATCCATACCAGGAAAATGCTGATGTACTTTTCAATTCGGCATACCTTGTGGAGTTCGCAGTGGTAAGGGCTCACGCTGAGAAGATTCTGATGACAGTTCCGAAGAATTGTCCGGAATACAGTGAGGTACACAGACTGAAGAAGTTCCTCAGTTATTTCACTCCTGTTTCCGACAAGGATGTTCCTTCGACTTCATTACTTAGAAGTTTTATCGGAGGCAGCAGCCTTTAAACCGGATCGGAATGAGGATTTTTCTGACAATCATAGGACTGATATCGCTTGGCCTCGGGATTCTCGGGGCCTTTCTTCCCGTATTGCCTACTACTCCTTTTCTCCTTCTTTCAGCCACATTGTTCCTTAAGTCCAATAAAGGTCTATACAATTGGCTTATGAATCATCCCAGACTTGGACCCTATATCCGCAATTTCCTGGAACATAGGGCAATACCTCTAAGAGTCAAGGTGGTCTCAGTATCTCTTGTGTGGATTACATTAATCTATTGTGCTGTATGTGTCGCAGAGCACTGGACCTTGAGGACTCTCTTCATAGTGATAGCGATAGCAGTTTCAGCGCACATATTGTCTTATAAGACACTTAAATAATCAGTCCTGCTATCTTTTCCAACCATAGGCGGTCGGTCTGGTCAAATGTGTCAGGTGTGTCGCTGTCGATGTCCAGAACAGCTGTGACTTGCTGGCTTTCCTTATCGAAAACCGGTACGACGATCTCGCTGCGCGAAGCGCTGCTGCAGGCAATATGACCGGGGAATTTTTCTACATCCGGGACAATGACGGTTTCCCTGAGTTTCCAGGCTGTACCGCAGACCCCTTTCCCGAATCCGATCCTGCTGCAGGCTAAAGGCCCTTGGAAAGGGCCCAATATCAATTGGTTATCCTTCACTCGATAGAAGCCTGTCCACCAGAATCCGAAGGTGTTGTGGATCATTGAAGCGATATTGGCCATATTGGCGATAGTGTCGCTTTCACCTTCAGTCAAAGCTGTGATCTGCGAATACAGCAGGGCGTATTTTTCTTCCTTGCTTCCGTCAGAAATTATCAGTTGCTCTGCCATAGCTTATATCAATGAATACAGTACGAATGTCCAGTGAGCGATAAAAGCAGCCACAATTCCTCCGATGGTGTGGGAGATTATTGCCTTGGATGTGAGTCTGCGGTAGCCGAGGCTGTCCAGCATTGCCGTGTGGGTGCTGAGATAGCCGCTCCAGCACATTCCGATAGCTGTGAACACTGCAATGGCATTGCCGTCTATCCATCCCTGTGAAATGAAGTTCGGGATCAGTCCAAGGGCGGCTCCCACCGCTCCAAGGGCAGTGATCGGGAAGGCTATCAGATGAGGATCCTCGAATCCGAAAAGCCATTTGAATATGAAGTCGATCTTTTCACCGATCCAAGGCAGGAGTTCTACGCCTTCATAGGCAGCTCCTGTATATGCTCCGGTAGCAGAAGGACCGAATGTCAGAAGCATTACCAGTGTCGAAATGATCAGTACACCCGGGATTATGGCCAGTCCGACATCCACTCCTGTTCTTCCTCCATCCAGAAGTGAGTCCAGAATCCGTTGGAACAGAGGCTTTTCCTCAGTTTTCTCTTCAGAAAGTCCTGTCGTGTCCGATGAACTGGCATCTTCGTCTTTATATTGCGGATATGCTTTGATTACGAAATACTGCATCAGACGTGTGGAAACAATGCATCCGCATATGGCACCGAATAGCCCGATGAACGGTTCTGCATAATAACCTTGGCCTACCATAAATACGATCACCAGAAGGCCCATTCCGAAAGCTGTACCGAAATTGGTGAGTGATATGAACTGATATTTCTTGAAATAACTGCTGAACCTTTTGTCCTGAGTCAGTGAAATGATGGCCGGATTGTCTGAAAGAAATGTAAGCACAGCTCCGAGGGATGCCACTCCCGGAAGATTGAAAAGAGGCTTCATAAGTGGCCTGAGGAGCTTTTCCAGAAGGGTTACTACACCGAATTCCATAAATATACGACCGATGGCACCAGTGATGACGCAGATGGCCATAAGATAGAAGACTGTGTTCAGCAGAAGGTCGTGAGCTGTATTCATTACGGTGTTCAGCATATTCGGAGTGCCCATTACAGAACCTAGATAGGCGAAAAGTCCGAATACTATCACCAGACATACTACTCCCGAAGGAATGAGCTTCCAAAGCTTGCGGAATGAAAATTTCATTATGGTCTGCGTTTAAGATTCAGCATATTCATTTTCCAGGTGATACCTGCGTCAATTATGGTCTGTCTGTCCTGAAGGGCAGCAGCAGTGACGGCTTTACCAAAAGTATAGCAGCAGTTCAGATGCAGCCTGAGAGCCTTGGAATCCTTGATCGGATAGTACTCGATGCCGCCGCCGATTCTGGTGATGGAAGTTCCGGGAGTAACGCACCAGTCACCCGCTTCATCGGCAAGATTCCTGTCGTATGTCGCTTTGGCAAAGACATCAAGACTGCTGACAGGAAACCATTTCAGTTCGCACATTACAGAAAAGTCCTTTCCGAAATCCTTTGCACTTACACTTCTGTTCATAAAGTCAAGGTCGAGTCTGAAATCTCCTGCGGTGAATCTGTTTCCAAGAGCCAGGTAGTTGATGAATCTTCCCGGAAGATATTCGATGAAATTCAATGAATACAGTGAACTGTAGATTCCGTGCGATCCGGCCCACATTATATTATATGCGAACATTTCGTTGTTTCTCACATTGAGAGCATTGCGTCGGAAGGGACTTTCGCAGAACTGGAACATCAGTCTGTCATTCCTTGAATCAGTATCCCAGGCAAGGCTTGCACCATACTGATAACAAGCAATGTTGTTCCAATACTCCGAGCAAAAGTATAGGTCGATAGGGGCTCCGTCATATTCGAATCCTCCGATCCCGACTACCTGCTTACCTCCGGAAAGAGTCCAGTTGCCTAGTCTGTAATCGATTGTAATCCAGTCTGTAGCATCGAAGAAAGTCGCATCCTTGTTTGGCTTGTTCAGTCTCTGACGATAAGAGTAAGATACATTTTCTGCAAGCTTTCCGTCCAGGCGGATATTCAGATACCTTCCCTTGAATCCGCTGGCATCATTGATCTTTTCACCGGATTGATATACATTTGTATAGTCGACTCTGGCTTCGACATCGAGTTTGAGCAGACTTGCTTCCTGAGCGGCTGCAGACAATGAGATCAGGGCAGCCGCAACTGAGATGAATACGCGTTTCATAAATATGTGTTAGCAGACACAAATATATGGATAAAATGTCGCTTTCGTATACTCAAATCAGTTATATTTGTAAAAACTGATGATATGAGTGATTTTAGAATCAGATTCCTCTTTTGTATGGCTTTGATCATCCTTCTCGGCGGATGCAAGCCAGATGGATTTGATGACAATCCTTCCGTAGAAGTCCCGGAAGATATCCCTCAGGACAAACCTGCTTATGAAATCCTTACGGATGATACATATTCTTTCAAGGAGTTTATTCACACCCTTATAGATGAATCTTCTCTGACTTCTTCAATCCCTGATGCTATGAAGATTCTGCTGGAAGCCCAGATCGATACCTATATCGATAATCTGGCTGCGACTGTCGGTGTTGCGCCAGAAGAACTTTGGTTCCGTAGAGTCACATATCTCTATCCAAGCATAGATCAGTATGGATCGCAGCGCAGTCTGTCTGCTATGGCACTTTGGCTTGGAGCCAAGGCTGATGAAGAATGGACGGATATATCTCCGGACCGCATATGCCTGATGGAACATTTTACAATTGCTTCAGATGCCGAGTGTCCGAGCGTAGGATACCCTTTCGAAGCTTTCATAAACGGCAATTCTCTGGTGCTGATGCCGGACTATATCGGTTATGGTGCTACAGCTGATATGGTTCATCCATATATGAATCACGAACTTTGTGCTGTCAATTCTATTGATGCGCTGGAGGCCGGTTATAAATTATTCGAGGAACTGTCTATTGCAGAAATGACCCCCGGATGGACCACATCGGTTGCCGGGGCTTCTCAAGGAGGTGGCAATGCATTGGCCGTCCATAAATATATGGATACACATTCTGATGTCTCTCAATATTGGAATTTCACACATTCCTGTTGTGCCGCAGGACCTTACAGTCCATCTCTTACGGTCGATATATATCTGGAAGAGGGAACTACGGCAAATCCTGTCCTCTTTACTCTTACTCTGAAGTCTATGTATGATTCATATCCTGATATCCTTGGGAAGTTCGATGAGAAGAGGTTTTATTCGGAGAGATTTCTTGAGCATAAGGAGGTCCTTGATGCAGCTTTGGATTCCAAGAAATACACGACATCGGAAATGAATGATCTGTATTTCAGCTTTTTAATGCCGGAAGGAGAAGAGACTACAGGCAGCTTGCTCAGGATTGAGGATATATTGAGTGCCGAAATTATGGATAAAGATTCTGAGATATGCAAGGCTTTGTACGAATGTCTTGAAAAATCTGACCTGATAAAAGGATGGATCCCGGTCAAGCCTATGAAGCTTTATTTCAGTTACTCCGACAGTGTCGTACCAGCAGAAAATACATTGGCCGTATTCGATGCATTCGGAGAAAGCAAAGTGACACTTGAGCCGAGCCTGCTTATGGATCATACCTTGAACTGTGTTTACTGGATGCTTGACGTTATGAGCCATTCCGAAAATACCACTCGCAAGTTTTGATTTCAGCAAGTTTGAGAGGGTTTTTGTGGATGATCCGCTTCATTGATCTGTTTTATTTCTGATATGCTTCGCGTGGATCACCGTTGGCGAGATAGATGGTGCCGCAATGAGCGAAACCATAGCGGGTGAGTATGTGATGCATTATCACATTGTCCTTGTGGGTGTCGATCCTGATGCAGGATGTACGGGTGAATGCCCAGTCCAAGAGGACTTCACCAGCCTTGTGACCGGGCTCAATTGCTGCTATGCGGTGAATTACATAATAGGGCTCATCATTGAGCCAGCTGCCTTCGATATGGGCGTAAGTCGGGTCCGGGCCGGGAATGAATGCCATTGTGGCTATGATGCGGCTATCTTTGCATAGAACGAAACAATTCCCATCATCGATATCCTTTCTGACGATTTCTTCTGAAGGATAACTGTCGTTCCATTGATGGAGATTGCCGCTTGCGCGCATTATTCCCTTAGCCTTATGGAAAATCTCCATAAGGGATGGAATGTCATTGTGTGTGGCTGTTCTGATCATTGATTCAGTTTCATATCTCCTGGCTTTATCCAGCCAAGTCTTGTCATTATCGCGTTGAATCCAAGGCTTATTATGGCAGGGGCAATGAAGTAGAGACATAGGATCTTTACTATCAGCATTCCGATGGAATCAGCCTCAGGTGACATTGTTGCATATGTGGCGAGAGGACCGACGAGTCCGGATGTACCCATTCCGGCACCAAGGGAATTGTTGGTCATTTCCAGCCATACTGTGGATACGGGACCCAATATGGCTGATGTCAGGGTCGGAGCAAGCCATATCACCGGCTTTCTCATAATGTTTCCTATCTGCAGCATTGATGTGCCGACTCCTTGTGAAAGCAGTCCTCCGACACCATTGTCTTTATAACTGATGACTGCAAATCCGACCATCTGTGCGCAACATCCGACTGTCGCAGCCCCTGCTGCAAGTCCATCGATGCCGAGCATTACGCAGATGGCTACCGAACTGATCGGGAGAGTAAGGGCGCAGCCTACCAATACGGAAACTGTAATTCCCATCAGGAATGGACTCAACTGGGTAGCATCGTTGATTACTGCTCCAAGATATAACATAAAATCATTTATAGGAGAGCAGCAATATCTGGCGAAAAGTCCTCCGCAAACTATAGTCACTAAAGGAGTCAATATGATGTCTACCGGAGTCTTCTTTGAAAACAGCATTCCGATCTCGGCTCCGAGGATAACGCTCAGATACGCTCCTACCGGTCCTCCGAACTGGTATCCCAATGCACCCGTGATCGCCGAGGAAATCGTAACAAGAGGTGCACAAGACATTCCTGAAGCCATTGCAAGACCGATGCACGCTCCGATCAGAGGTGAAGTACTTGATAAGGCCTCAGCTATGAAATCCAGAAAATCAAGTCCCGGAATTCTGGCGATCTGGCTTATGATCAGTCCCAGAATCAGGGAACAGAACAGGCCCATAGCCATATGACTCATCGCATCTACGATGTATTTCTTGAATATCTTTTTCATTTAACCATCATATTTGAAACTACTTTCTTTTCTCAATGTGGCTGTTGAAGAAACTCTATAGCCAGTATGGATCAGGGAAGTGCATTCCATAAATCCTCAGGCCTTCCTCTTGGGCTGTCTTCATAACTGCTTTTCGTGTTTCTACTGCCTGAGTCTTATCCATATCGAACCGTGCGCTGTACTGCGGATACTTGACCTGAAGTGCAGTTCCGTGCATAATGTCACCTGCTATGATATTGGTACCGATCTGATAGACAGTATGTCCCGGGGTATGTCCGTACGCCTCGATAGCCTTTATGCCGCAAGGCAGGGTGTCATCAAGGGTGAACTTATCGAGCCTGTCTTCATAAAGTTCGATCATCTTTCTGATTCTGGCTGTCTGTTCTTCAGGCATTGCCATCCAGGCGTCCAGCTCGACGGTATTGATATGCAATCGGGCGTTAGGGAAAACGGCCTTGTCATCAGCTGTCAGACCTCCGATGTGGTCTCCGTGCAGATGGGTGATGAAGATATGGTCGATGTCTTCAGGTTTGACTTCTAATGATATGAGTTTCGGAACAAGCTGTGAGTCAGGAGCTCCGTTCGCAGCATCGAACAGTATTTCCTTGCCATCGGCCTTTACAAGGAATGCGCATACTGACGCCGGTATTCCTTCTTCCAGACCGAGTTCTGCTATCAGACTGTCAGGCGCCTCAGAAAAAAGAGCCCTCTGCATCAGTCTCGGCTGGGCATTGTCCTGAATCGGGTGTATTTCTACTTCTGCGACAGTATTACGGCACGCACAGGTGAAGGTTAATGCTGCGGCAAGCAGCAGGAAGGTTTTATGTCTCATAGCTGTAGTTGTTAATATTTGTCAAAATTAGTTATAATCCATTGCGCATCAACGTCTTAAATAACACCTTCTCCGCTCCGGGCTGAATTTCTCAATAGCATATCGAAGCATAGTACGGGGCATCACGCTTTTGTGCTTCTCGAGAAATCCGCACAACAGTCCTTCGTCCCTTTTACCGACTTCGCGCAGCATCCAGCCGACAGCCTTCTGCATAAGGTCGTGCCTAGTGCACAAAAGCTTTTCAGCCAATCTCATCGTATCCTTGAACTGCCCGTTCCTGATAAGCATCAATGTCGATACCACGGCAATTCTCTGTTCCCACATAACCGATGAACCGGCCAATTCATCAAGGATACTGCGATCTTCTTGTTTGAGCATATAATCTCCGAGAATATATGGAGCGGAAAGGTCCACAAGATCCCAATTGTTTACCCATCTTGTATGGCTCAGATAAAATCTGACAATATTCTCCGGATCCTTTCTGTATTTTTCAATCAACATCAATAGGGCGCAGAGCCTGCACTCGTGCCATCGGCTCTCAAGGAGCATTTCCACCACTTCCAATGGCAACCCTGCAGCGGTCTTTGCCACCTTTCGGGTGTTCGGGACAATGACCCCCATAAAACGGTCTCCCTCGCCATATTGGCCTTTGCCTGTCTTGAAGAAACGAGGCAGTACTTCTTTCTTTTCCTTGTCGGAGTATTCTCTCAGTGCCTTAAGCACATCGGTATATTGTCGGGCCGCTTTCAGGGTCAATGGCGAAAGATGACAGTACCCGTCCGGATTCTTGACAAGATAGTCCTGATGATATTCCTCTGCGGGATAAAAGCATTCAACAGGATTTTTCTCCACAGCCAAAGGACCGGAACTGACGGCTTGTATCTCATTGAAGACCATTTCTATATCTTGCTTGTCCTGAGGGTCTGTCCAATAGACTCCGGTTCTGTATCTTGTGCCGATGTCATTTCCCTGGCGGTTTATCAGAAGCGGATCGATTGACCTGAAAAACAGTCTGCAGAGCGTCGTGAGGGAAATGATTTCAGAGTCATATGTAAGCTTCACGCATTCCGCATAGCCGGTCGTATCGGTATATACGTCCTCGTAGCTGGGATCCGGAACATTTCCGTTCGCGTATCCAGCCACAGTTTCTAAAACTCCATCCAGCTGTCTCAGGTAATGTTCCGTACCCCAGAAACATCCTCCTGCAAAGTAAATCGTCTTGTTCATATCAGACAAAGTTACCGATTCTATATTAGAATGACAAGATAAAGACTGTTCACAGGGGCTTTTTATGACCTCCTGTGAACAGTCTTATCCTTAAGTCAGAAAATACCTCCTATGAACATAGGACTATTTCTGCTCCCAATGGAACGGAGCGAATTCGGCGTCAGGATCCCGCCACGAAGCTTTTCTCAACGAGTAGATGATGAAAGGAATCACGACCATAACTATGCATCCTATGATCAGAACAGAGTACCAGACAACATTGCTTCCAGTGGCAATCTGTCCCGGAGGGATGAAACTGAGGATGAATGCCAGCAGGGAACCGGCGAAACCCACTACTCCAAGAATCCACATCAGTGCGTTACCTTTACCCAGCCGGAACGGACGAGGAGTATTCTTCATCTTGTAACGGAGCACTATGCCTGCAGCAAACATCAGCATATACATTATCAGGTACAGCAGGATAGTCAGCTGAGATAGTATCTGGTAGAATGATTGCACGGAAGGCATCACCACGAACAGCAGGGACAGGAGAGTCACGATACCTCCCTGAACCAGCAGGATATTACGCTGGACACCGTTTCTGTTGGTCTTCTGGAAAAATGGAGGCAGATAACCGGCTTTTCCTACTGTGAATATACCTTTTGAAGGTCCTGCCACCCAGGTCAACACGCTGGCCAATACTCCGACCATCAGAGCGATTGCGATAATCGGCCCTGCCCAGCTTATGTGGAAATGCCTGAAATAATTGTCAAAGCCGACAAGCAGTGATTGGGTGAGGTTTATATCCTTGGCAGGGATGATGAAGCCCAGCGCAAAAGTTCCCAGAACGAAGATTGCTACTGTTGCTAATGAGCCGATAATGATCGCCTTAGGGTAGTTTTTCGAAGGGTTGTTCACATCCATTACGTGTACGCCCATCATCTCCATTCCTGCATAGAAAAGAAAGATGCTGCTGGCCAGGACAAGATTGTCGAATTTCGTAAGGTCCGGGAAGAATCCCTGCGACATATCCATATGATTGTGGCCGCCTGTAACAATATATATTATGCCCAATACTATCAGAAGTCCTGCTGGAATGATTGTTCCGACCATACCGCCCCATTTGCTGATCTTGCCGACCCAGCTCAGGCCTTTCAAGGCAATGAATGTTGCGATCCAGTATATTGCGAGGACCGCCGCGAGGGTGAATAACTTGTTTGAGGCCAATGCCGCATCCGATGCATCGTTCAGACCGATATATGCGAATGATACTGCTCCGAAGGTCAATACGGTCGGATACCAGATGGTGGATTCGATCCATTGCAGCCATATTGCCAGAAATCCTGTACGCGCACCGAAGGCTTCGCCTACCCAACGGAAAACTCCACCCTGCTTGTCGGAAAACATTGCTGCCATTTCTGCTGCCACCATTGCTGTAGGGATCAGAAATACAATGGCTGCAAAGAGATAGTAGAATGCAGATGAGGGCCCGTACACAGCTTCTGCAGGCAGACCTCTGAGACTAACCACTGCCGTTATGTTCATAATGGCCAGTGTGGCGACGCTAAGCTTGAATCCTGTATTTGTTTTCTGTGTGTCCATAATATAGTTCGTTTTTTGTTATGCGGGGATACATCAGTGGGTGTAAACCTTTCCTTTCTGCTTTTCCTGTTTTATGTAACTCTGTCGCGATGGGGTCGGGTATTTGAGCTTTTCCAGTTCAGCGACGGCATTATGTATGTCCTGAATAAGCATATCTGCCATATCGCGTGACATTCCTTGGCGTACTACTATTCGCATAACCACCATATCTTCGATGTTCTTCGGCATCGTATAAGCCGGCACCATCCAACCGCTCTGCATCAGCTTGTCCTGAAGGTCGAAGAGTGTCCAATTGGCCTTTTCTTCATATTCCGGTTTCAATTTCCATATGAAAAGCGGATTGTCCAATGTCTCCGAGTAATTTTCGAAGCAATGCATCTTTCCGATGGCCTTGTGGCAGTACCGGGCGATATCCATTGAATTTGTATGGATTTCCTTGTATCCTTCTGTACCAAGGTGGATGAAATTGTAATATTGGCCTAGAATCTGTGCGGCAGGGCGTGAGAAGTTAAGTCCGACCTGTGAGATGCTTGCTCCCAGATAATTGACACTGAATGACATATCTGCAGGAAGATATTTTTTATCCCGCCATATGACCCAGCCCAGACCTGGATATACCAGACCATATTTATGCCCGGATGTCGAGATCGAATAGACCCATTTGAGTCTGAAATCCCATTTCTTTTCAGGAAAGAGGAACGGGAGGATGAAGCCTCCGGATGCTGCGTCGATGTGGATCGGAACATCATATCCTGTCTTTGCATTGTAGGCTTCAAGGGCTTCATTCAATCCTTCCACATCATCGTTCATTCCTGTCCAGGTCACTCCCATTATCGGTACGATGCATATGGTGTTTTCGTCGCACATCCTGATCGCTTCTTCGATATCCAATGTAGGATGTTCGAGGGTGATCGGTACAGTACGCATCTCTATCTGCCATAGCTGACAGAACTTTTCCCATACTACCTGATATGCCGTACTCATTACCAGATTCGGCTTGTCGTATGGTTTTCCCTCAGCCTTGCGTCTGTCGCGCCAACGCAGCCAGGCTGCCACTCCTCCGAGCATACAGGCTTCTGATGAGCCGATTCCCACTGCTCCTGTCTTCCACGCTCCCTTTTCCGGTGTGTTCCACATATTGGCGACCATATTGATGCATCGTCCGCACATTACAGCCACTCGTGGGTATTCGGTTTCATCGATGAAATTGACGCCCACAGCTTCGTTCATCAGACGGGTGCCGTAGTCATCCATATATGTCGTGACGAATGTGGCGAGATTCAGCCTTGGCTGAGTCTGAGGGAATGTCTCGTCCTTGACTATCTGATATGCCGTTTCCGCAGATGTCCGGTGTTTCGGGATGAATTCCGAAGGTGCAGGTTCCCGCATTTCCTTAGAGCCGAATATCTCGCTCATATCATCTTCTCCAGTCTTTCTTCTCGTGTTCATAATTTATAATATTTAAAAATTGTAAAACCTGTCCGAGGCTGGTCACAAATTGTGCCATTTATGCCGCGTATAAGAAAGCCGTAGGGGACAGGCATATAAAAAAGTGTACTCAGATCTCTTTTCTGAGTACACTTGATCAATGGATCTTTTTTCCTGGACTTAATTCTGTTTTTTGTGGCCCGGGCCTGCCGGGAACCAGCCTTTCCTGACACGCTCTTTCTGTTCCTTCAATTCAAGGATGCTCCAGAATGATGAAAATGCCGTAACGCCGAGAATGGTTGAAAGAATGAGATGGCTGACCATCAGCGATAATGCTCCGAAGATGATTCCTGCGAGCAGGAACATCCACCAGCATCTTGTTCCAAGATAATATTCTGCTTTGATCACTATCGGGTGAAATATCCCGATGATAAGGAATGTTGCAAGTCCTACGATTATACCTGTAAAATTCATAGTTTATATGGTTTGTAAGGCTAAGTTAACTATAAATCTCGGAATTTTCCTATTTTTGTTGCCCTAAATTATCTTTTGTATTTTAAACGAATTATGAAACGCTTTATTTTGATTTCCATATCTGCCTTGCTTTGCATCTGTACTATGGCTCAGGAAAAGAAAATCATCAAGGGATTTTCAGGAGGAATGATGGTGCATTCAGGCTATCAGTTCGGTGGTGACAATCCTTATGGTTATAATCCGAAAGGAGCTACTTTCGGTATAGGAGGTGTGGCAAGACTACATCTTTCCGATCATTTCCGTACTGGCTTTGAAGGCTATTTCTCGTCTCTCGGATTGAAGGAAGACGTGGTGAAAGGAAGTCATAACAAGCTCTTCTGGACCGGTGTACTGGCAGACTGGTATTGGAAAGCCGGAAGCTTCTATCCTTATGTCGGAGCTACAGTGGGCGGAGGAATGGAGACAGCGTACTATATGTTTGAGGGTGACAGTCACGACTGGCTTCCTGAAGCGAATGCCGTATTCAATAAGCAGCCCTTCTTCGCTGTCGATCCTTTTGTAGGCTGTGACATCGCAGTCGGCGAGGCTTTACGTCTGACCATCAAGGCGGACTGGCTTATGGCGATCCGCAGTACCGGTCTTAACAGGCCTCTCGGTCCCCGAATCTATTTCGGATTCATCTTTGCTCATTAAACCTTCTGTTCTTCATCCGGAGGCTGTCTGTAGTGTGCTTTCCACATATACTCCGTGATGTTCATATCTGTGAAGACCGTAGTGAAGGTAAAAGTTAAGTTATCTAATATGAAGGAAGAATGTTTGATATGCAAAGCTCCTCTGGAGTACCTTCAGGAAGATGTCCTGATGGAATGCAGTATATGTCACCGAAGTGAGTTCAGCAAGACAAGATGCGTGAACGGCCACTATGTATGCAATGAATGTCACTCCAAGGGTGTGGACTCTATTGTCGGATTATGTCTGAACGAAACTTCTTGTGATCCGGTGGAGATTGTCGGAAAGATGATGGATATGCCGTTCTGCCATATGCACGGTCCTGAACATCATATAATGGTAGGGGCAGCACTTCTGACTGCATACCATAATGCCGGAGGTGACATTGACCTTTCAAAAGCCCTCAGCGAGATGATAAGCAGAGGAGGCAAGGTTCCTGGAGGGGCCTGTGGATTCTGGGGAGCCTGCGGTGCAGCCATAAGTACAGGTATGTTCATTTCCATCATCACGGGTTCGACCCCTCTTATGAATGAGGCCTGGGGTTATTCGAACCTTATGACTTCCCGCTCCTTGGCAAGGCTTGGGGAAATCGGCGGTCCGCGTTGCTGCAAACGCAACTCCTATATGTCTATCCTTACAGCAATAGACTATGCAGAAGAGATTACAGGCGTCACTATGCATAAATCTCCGATAGTATGCCGCCATCTTTCTTCCAACAGCCAGTGCATTGGCAGACGTTGTCCTTTTCACCCGTCAAATCAATAACTTATGAGAAGTCTAGTATTATGTACAGGCAACAGATGCCGTAGTCAGATGGCTCACGGAGTCCTCCGGCACCTGTATCCCGAGGCTGAGGTGTGCTCTGCAGGAGTAAGACCCGCATCTGAAGTTCATCCCCTTGCCATCAAGGTTATGGCAGAGATAGGGATTGACATCAGCAGTCATTATCCCAAGAATGTATCTCAATATCTTGACCAGAGCTGGGATTATGTCATTACGGTATGCGGTGGAGCAAAGGAAAATTGTCCGACGTTTGCAGGAAAGGTAGGGAAGTGTGTGCATATCGGCTTTGATGATCCGGATTCATTCGCAGGTCGGGAAGAACTGGTCATTGACGAGTTCCGTCGTGTGCGTGACGAGATACGTACTGAAATGGAGAAATTTAACTTTGTCTGATGAATACCATATTTTATAAAGCATTCTTGCTTGCTCTCACGGTCATTTGTCCAATCAGCCTGACTGCATCAGGCCGCAAGGCGGAAAATATCAATTTCAAGTCAGCTGAGAAGACCGTTCTGGAGGTCTTTGTCGATGGACAACCGGTGAAGGTGGATCGGTATGTGGATAATTACGTGAAGTATCCGAACCGTCCTCAGGATCAGCTCATAAATATTTATGTTCCTGAAAATGCTACAAAGCAGTCACCTGTAATGTTCTATGTGAACAATGGAGGTTGGATTGCGAATTCTTATCCGGACCGTACTCTCGTCGATGGAAATGATTATGACGGAACATATGATAAGATAGGAGTTGCTCTAAAGGAAGGTTATGTCGTGGTGTCATATGGATGCCGCAGCCGTGCTGACGAGCCTGTGGACGGTCATTATCTCGGACATTCCCCTGCAACGATGACGGATACAAAAGCAGCTATCCGCTATCTTCGACATAACCGCAGATTCATCCCTGCTGGAGATGTAGATAAGATATTCATAACCGGAACATCCGGTGGCGGAGCTTTGTCGACTGTCATTGCTGCCAGCGGCAATAGTCCTGATTATTTACCATCTCTTTATGAAATAGGGGCGGCCGGAGTGGAATTGGACAAGGATGGCAATTATTTGTCTAAACCCGGATGTGGAGACAATGTTCTTGGTGTCATCGGATATTGTCCGATCACTGACCTGGGACACGCCTGTGCTGCATACGAATGGCTTTACGGAGACACAAGACGTATAATGTACGTTACCGGGGAAATGAAATATCCCGGTGTGGATGAAGATAGTGTTATCTCTGCTTCTGCCGCATTGGCGGAAGATTATGTGGAATATGTCGATGCTCTCGGCTTGAAGGACAATGACGGAAATGCTTTGACATCGACAAATCTCAAGGACTATATTGCCGGTCTGATGATCGAGGAAATCGACAGGACCATAGCTGAACTTGGTCAGGAGCAGATGTTGAAGGATATAGGGAAGAAGACCAGAAGGGGCACCCGTGTCAATAACGGATGGCTTGTATTCAATGAGGACGGAAGCTATGAATATGATCTGGACAAGCATCTTTACTATGTCGCAAAGTATACGACTCTCAAGCCGGCACCTGCCTTTTCCAATAAAGGACTTTTCGTGACACATATGAATGAAGATTCTCTTTTCGGTATCGCGGATGTTCCTTATTGTCCTTTCAATGAATATTCCTGGAACAATGACAAAGAAATCAATGGTGTCGGAAAGGATGAAACATTGCTTACCTGGGATGAATACCTGGAAACAGAAGATGGTAAGAATCTGGCATTGCAGATCAAAATGACATCTGCGATAGACTATCTTCTCGAAGGAACCAGTGACATAGCCCCATATTGGTACGTACGTCACGGAATGGATGATCGCGACACTTCATTTGCAGTCGAGGCAATTCTGTTCAATGCAGTAAGGAACAATCCGAAGATTACGGACTCGAATGTCGGTTTCGCCTGGCTTCTTCACCATAGCGGTGACTATGATGTTCCAGAAGCATATTCCTGGCTCCAAAAGATACTGAAGTAGATTTTGCTATGTATCGGCTGCTTTGGAAAGTAATGGTAAAATCATTATTTTTGCCGCCCTTTAATTTGAAAATATATGAACGAAATTCCAAAGTGCCCCAAGTGTGGCAGTGAATACACTTATTTTGACGGATCCCTTTATGTTTGCCCTGACTGTGCGTATGAGTTTGATTCAGTAGAAGAGGCTGCTGAGGCTGATGATGTTGCGAGAGATTCTAATGGTGCTGAACTTTTTGATGGTGACGCGGTTACAGTTATCAAGGATCTCAAGGTAAAGGGCTCTTCTATGGTTATCAAGCGTGGAACCAAGGTAAAGAGTATCCGTCTTACTGAAAATCCGGAAGAAGTGGATTGCAAGATCGACGGCAGCAGTATCGTACTCAAGACCTGTTTCTTGAAAAAGTAATATGAAGGTACTGGTAACAGGAGCAGCTCAGGGGATTGGCAAGGCGATCGCAGAGATATTCTTGAATAATGGTCATTGTGTCGTCGGACTTGACCTTCAGGAATCTTCTCTGACGGGTGTCAATTACACCCATATTCTTTGTGATGTGAGAGGTGAACTGCCGGATATAGAAGGTGTTGAGGTTCTGGTCAATAATGCCGGTGTCCAGAATGCCGATGATATAGATGTGAATCTCAAGGCTTTGATCAAAGTTACCGAGAAGTATGGTGTCCGCAAAGGAATCAGGTCGATTCTTAATATTGGATCTGCAAGCGGCCACACAGGCTCTGAATTTCCTGAGTATTGTGCCAGCAAAGGTGGAGTGATAGCATACACTAAGAATGTAGCATTGAGAGTCGCTGCTTTCGGAGCAGTCTGCAACAGCCTGGATCCTGGTGGCGTTCTGACTCCGCTCAATGATTGTGTGGTCAATGATCCTGTTCTTTGGGAAGAAATTATGCAGCAGACTCCACTGAGAAGGTGGGCTACAGCTGAGGAAATTGCCCAGTGGGCATATTTCCTTACTGTAGTAAACCGTTTCTGCACTGGTCAGAGCATAGTGGTGGATGGGGGAGAGTCCATCAATTCAAAGTTTATCTGGCCGGATTAAATGTTTTTTGTTAATTCACTCATAAATACCGGTGAGGGCTGATGGTTTATGGAATCAAATCCGAAGAGGAATTTCCTGTCGCCGCAGCAAAGCAGAAAGTATCTGTGTGACGCTTCTGTCAGACCGTATCGGATATCAGACACCAGTCCTTCGCTCTCCAGAAATGTCTCAGGATGCTTTATCCTGATTATCTGACCAGCCGGTTCCTTCTTCAATGAAAGCCCTGCCTCGATCCAGGCAATTGATACATCTGAAATTTTATCCGGATAGTACTCCCTGCAGTACTCATATAGAATGACTCCTCGCCTTTCAATGCTGACAGGAGAGCCGAGAATCATTCTTGTCTCGAGATAACCGGTGAAATCCATAAGAAATTCTTCTGAAACAAGACTTCTGATGACTTTCTGCCAGGTAGGGCAATTGTAATACAGATCCACCATCCTGGATATCTGCATTGCCTTCAAAAGGTCCCTGGCAGTCATAGATGATGTCTGAAGGACTTCATATGGAGGCATATGGGAAAACTTCAGTCTTCTGGAGTCAGCTTCAGAACGCATCCTTGTACCAGGCAATACCTTAAGTGATTCTATCTGAAGTTCATCCACGCCCATTTTCATAAGTCTGCTTATATCTCTGCAGAGCATTTCCAGATTATATTCAGGTAATCCTGCTATCAGGTCTGCGTGAGTTTCAAGGTTCTTGGATGAGCACAGATACTCCAGACCTTTAAGCGAGGCTTCAAGACTTCCTTTTCGTCCGCTTTCGCCGAGTACTTTGCTGTCCAGACTCTGGATCCCTGCTTCAAGATGGAGAAGTCCTGCAGGAAGCTCTTCCAGTTTTCTTTTCAATGTCTCAGAGATAAGTGCGGGATGAATTTCCAGATGGAAACGCATCTTTCCGGCATATCGGGTGAAGAGATCGAGCATCGAGCAGGCTCTGTCAGTGTCATAATTGAATGTCCTGTCCAGGACCCTGATGTCCTTGATTCCGTGAGCGCAAATGTTGTCCAGCCTCTCTCTGACCTGATTTATGTCCTGATATCTGACAGGTTTTTCGCCCCCGCTTACACAGAAGGCGCAGGTATTGAAACACCCGCGTGTGGTTTCAAGCTGGACGAAAGGCTTGTCCCAATTGAAAAAACTGCTTTGCTCCGGATATTTCAAGGCAGCAAAATCTGCGACCCGTGCAATGCCATTGTCCCGATATTTTCCCGTATCTGCATCAATACTGCACAATCCTTCAATGGAGCTCCAATCTCCCGCATTTTCGATTGATTCCAATAATTCGGGCAGAGCTTCTTCGCCTTCTCCCCGAATTACGGCAGTAATGAAATCGTTGGTTCTGAGGAAGGATTCATTGTTTCCAAGGAATTCCGGTCCGCCGCATATGATTTTCACTCCTGCGAGAAGCTCTGACACTCTGGACAGGACTTCGATCTGCATCCTGTGCGTGAATAGCCAGAAAGTCGCTGCAATTATGTCAGGACTTTGTTCTGCTACTGCAGCAGCCAGTGCTCCCGGGTTGTCATTTATAGTACCTCGGACTACGCACCATTCCCATCGGCTCTTATCACTTATTTGTGCGTGGATTGCAGGAAGGGCTACCGAGGAGTGGGAATAAGAACTGTTTATGTCCAGCCAGAGGATTTTCATATCGTTTCATTAATGCGACTATGCCAGACAAAGTTAATGATATTAAATCAATCTGGAGTTGATTATCTGATGAAAAACCGTACATTTGAAAAATGAAAACAGAACCTATGCTTAAAATATTCAAAGATTATTCAGTTTCTGATGTCGGACTATTGACCAGACGCAACTCCGCCATTGATGTATTCAGAGGACTTGTTATGCTTCTGATGGTTTTTGTGAATGATTTATGGACTGTCCGTGGAGTACCGCATTTTCTGGAGCACTTCTCTACCTTTGAGGACGGTATGGGGCTAGCTGACATTGTCTTTCCGATGTTTCTTTTTGCAATGGGTATGTCCGTTCCTTATGCTGTAGAAAGCCGGTTTTCAAAGGGATTTTCCGGTGAGTCGACATTGGGACATATCTTTTCCAGGACCTTTGCACTGCTGGTTATGGGAGTCTTCATCGTCAATTCTGAAGGAGGAGTTGATTCTGTCATAGGATATGGAACAGGTGTGTACCGCGTATTGATGGTTCTGGCTTTCTTCCTGATCTGGAATGCATATCCTAAAGATTTTGATGCCAGAAGGTGGCTGCAGGCTGCAGGTATTGCGATACTCATATTTCTGGCTTTTACTTTCCGTACTCCCGATGGCGGCTATATCAGAGCCGGCTGGTGGGGGATACTCGGACTTATCGGTTGGGCATATGTCTTCTGTTCGACTGCATATGTACTGTTGCGAAAGAAACCTTTATCCCTTCTTCTGCTTTGGCTGGCGCTTATAATAATCAATATGTTTCTGACCAGACTCAGAAGCGGGCACTTCCTGCTGACCGGTCCGACATTCATCAATGATATGGCCTCTGCTCTGAATCTGGGAAACGGATCCGCGGCAATAATGGCGATGATGGGTGTGCTCGTCTCTTTGGCAGAAAAGAATATCTGCCATCTTAAAGGTTCTGTACGATTGGTAATTGCGACGGCTGGATCCATTCTTCTCTTGATTGCTGCAGCCGTATCACATAATTTCTGGATAATTTCCAAGAATCTCGGTTCTTTGCCTTGGTGTCTTTATGTAGGTGCCCTGTCTGTAGCGTTTTATACGATTTTACGCTTAATGGAGTTTTCAGGCAGACTTACCTGGTTTCATCCGTTAAGATGTTCCGGACTCGCTACATTGACAGTATATATGATACCATATCTGTTATATAGCATCAGTGGATTTCTTGATCTGCACAGCCCGCAATGGCTTGAAGGGCCTGTAGGACTTGTGAAATGTGCGCTGTTTTCACTGCTCTGTCTTGCTGTAACTACACTGATAGTCAAATATGGATGCAGATTGAAGATATAATGCAAAAAGCCTTTCCACTATTGTAGAAAGGCTTTTGCGGTGCGGACGGGACTCGAACCCGCGACCCCCGGCGTGACAGGCCGGTATTCTAACCAGCTGAACTACCGCACCAATTGTTCAGACTTGTGTCGTTTTTTTTGAAACGAGAATGCAAAGATATGTATTTTTTGCGAATTGTCAAATTTTTTCGCATCTGGATATGAAAAAAGGAGCAATTGCTTATTGCTCCCTTTAATTGGAAATATCCGTCAGATTATCTTCTTCCTCGTCTGCCAGACTGTGGAACTTCCGGTGCTGTGAGAACCTGAGCATTCATCCACTCAAAGATATTGGCGTGTCCCTGAGGAGCTACACTACCTCCTCCATTGTTCGCAGGCTTTACCTCACCTTCGCTCTGCTCCTGTGACATTGTAACCGCATCATTGAACAGATAGCACCAGGCAAAGTGTCCCATAAGTTTCTGACCAGGATTGTCAATGCCCTCGACGGTTTCGAACATCGACATCCATACATTCTTTGCACCAGCCTTTATAAGACGCTGGAAAGTAGGGATACAATGTGTCTTGGCATCTACTGTCGTGTCATCGTATGACTGCACGAACCAGATATTTTCTTCTGCGAGTGCCTTGATTTCATTGTCAGAAATATTTTCGTCCAGATATGCCTCGCAGGTAGGATATGCGGCAGCAAAGTATCTTGGGTTACGGATCAGCATATGCATTGTCATAAATCCTCCGTTCGAGCATCCGCCGAGGTAGATGCGGTTGCGGTCCACGTCCGGATGCTGGTCGACAAATTCATCAATGCAGGATTTCAGGACATCCGCGTAAAGTGAAGGATATTCTCCGTGGCCAAATCCTTTAGAAGTTCCCATCCACATTGTAGGACACTGGACAGAAAGTACGTAAGTTCCGCCAGCACCGCCTTCTGTAGTGAAATGTGACTGGATTTCCGGACGGATGAGTGACACTACCTCGTTGCCGAGAAGCGTGATGGATACGTCCACTCCACCTTCTCCACCACCGTGAAGCCAGATTACCAATGGATTAGCCACTCCGTCCCCCTTGAGTGACCAAGGCTCATATGAAGCATAAGTGAGGGTTACGTCACCAGGCTTTCCTGTCAATCTTCCTGTGAATGTTCCTTTGTTGAAATAGTCAGCCTCAGATATGAAGTCTTTGAGGGCTTTCTCGCTTTCGCATTCGATTGCCGTGAACTTCTTTTTTCCGATCTTGAGAGTCTTGCCAGGTTTCAAGCCTACCTTGACGCTGTATTCTTCTTTCCATACATTTCCGGCTTTCGAGAGACCGAGTCCCCTGCCGTTGGCCTTCTCGAGACCAAGTGCAAGAAATTCACCTTCAGGGTTGAATGCACCTCTGGAATCGCAAGGGTAAACGGACAAGACATTACGTTCGGTACCGTTTGTATTGACTGTAAGGATGGAAGGGTCAATATCGGCGAGTCTGATTTCCGGCTTTACTACCACGAGATTTACTGCGGTAGAAGCCTCATAAGTGGTTACGCCTGATGTCTGGTGTGACATTTTCAGCGTCTGAGCGCCAGCTGTCGCCGCTGCTGTCATTGCAATTGCGGCTAAAATCGATTTTAAAGCTTTCATTTGTTATGTGGTTAATGACTTGTGCAACTCATCCATATTATGACAATGATTTTTGATCAGGGTTTAATGAGATCAGTGTCGCTATCTCGGGCGCTGTCGTACCTCGACTGCATCAGCATCGAGCCTTATCTTCAACCATTCTTCGAGTTCGTCAATTTCACTTGTGGCAAGTGAGTCAGCAGATGAAACGAGCACATAAATGATAGTGTTGCCAGCAGTCGAGTCGCGGTTGAATGATTGGCCTTTTGTTATAACTACATCTGATAGAGATGACTTGATGCTGAAGATCTCTTTAGATATCTTGTCATATTCAAGTTCATTGCTCTTGATTCTTTCCAGTTCATTCTTCAAACGAACTATTTCCTGTTCCTTGGTGGAAATGATGCTTTCCTTCTTTTCGTATATATCCTTGAAGGCATTCATATCCGACTTTTCCTCTATAGAGTAATCCCGAATCTGGATATATTCTTTTTCAATGCCATAATCTGCTGCAACAGAATACAGTTCATCTTTATCTCTCTCGCTTAAAGTCTCACCGGTAAAGAAGAGCGTGAGGGTGGTATTTTCCTTATGATCGATCCTGTAGTCGTATAGAATGCTCTTTCCGTATGAGCTTCGATGCTCTACAAAAGAAGTGGCGTCAACTTCGAAATTATTCTGCTGTATGAGGCGGAATGCAGACCATATGCTCGGAATAATGCATATTATGATCAGTGTGCTGGTCAATCTCTTGGTACGTTTTCCGATCGCTTCATCCTGGAACTCAGTAGAACGGAATTTAAAATATTTGACACCGACATATGTGGCAAGCATAATGAATATGCAGTTGATTACAAACAGGTACAATGCACCCAGGAAATAACTGAATTCACCGCAGGCAAGTCCGTATCCTGCCGTACAGAGTGGAGGCATCAGGGCTGTAGCAATGGCTACTCCTGAGAATACGGTTCCCTTATCCTTACGACACTGCTCAAGTATACCTGCGAAACCACCGAAGAGAGCGATCAGCACATCATAGAATGTAGGAGATGTCCTGGCGAGCAGCTCGGTAGGATTGCTCAGGCTGAGAGGGGTGATGAGGAAATACAGGAATGCGACCACCAGACTGATACTGACCATCACAAGGAGGTTCTTTCCTGAAGATTTCATCAATTGGATGTCGCTTACTCCAAGTCCAAGACCCAATCCGAATATCGGTCCCATCAATGGTGATATCAGCATCGCTCCGATAACTACAGGGATGGAATTGACATTCAGTCCTACGGATGCTATGATGACGGCAACTGCAAGAATCCAGGCGTTTGGTCCTTTGAATTCGATATTGTTCCTTATCGATTTTTCCGCTGCTGCAGTATCAATATGATCGTTCAGATTCAGAGTCTCGCGGATCAGGGTTGTCAGGTTTTGAATAGCGCTCATATAATGGTGATTTATCCGTGTAAAAATACAAAATAGTAGTGAGAAATAAAAGTTAATGATAACTCCGTCTTATCTGAGAAAAAGTTTTTATATTTGCGATGCTGTTAGGGGTGCTGGGCACTTTGGGCTCGGCTGAGATTATACCCTATGAACCTGATATGTATAATGACAGCGCAGGGAAACGGTATGGTATTCATTGTTGCAGGCTTGGATAAAGCCGTCTTCTCTGGGTTGTATAATAATTATAAGACAATGAAGACCACAATTTCTAACGATGTGCTTTCTGCAGCAATCGCTGCTGTGAGGACTAAGAGCCCTCTTGTGCACAGCATCACCAATTATGTTGTAATGAACAATTCCGCCAATGCTCTTCTGTCTGTCGGCGCTTCTCCCGTTATGGCCCATTGGAAGGATGAGATGGAGGAGATGACTGCCATTGCCGGAGCTTTGGTAATCAACATAGGTACTTTGGACACAGAATGGATTGAAGGAATGAAGGCTGCCGGTCTTGCAGCTTCAGGAAGGGGCACGCCGATCGTCCTGGATCCGGTCGGTGCAGGTGCAACCAGTCATAGGACCAAAGCAGCCTGGGAGATAATCAATCTGTGCCATCCGACTATCATCAGAGGTAATGCAAGTGAGATAATGGCACTTGTCGATGCGAATGTGAAAAGCAAGGGTGTGGACAGCAGTGCTTCAAGTGCTGATGCTCTTTCAGCTGCAAGGAAATTGGCATCTGATACAGGTGCTGTGGTCGTCATCAGCGGTGAGACAGATTATATCACAGATGGAACCGAAGTCTTTACTGTAGAAGGGGGCAATCCTATAATGACGTCGGTTACCGGTATGGGATGTACTGCAACAGCTCTTGTAGGCGCATTTGCAGCTGTGGAGTCAGACGCGATGGTGGCGGCAACCGCAGCTATGGCGGTGATGAGCCTTGCCGGCGAAAGGGCAGCTGTCAATGCCCGTGGCAACGGATCTATGCAGATGCACTTCCTTGACGAACTCTATAATCTTACTCCTGAGACTCTTTAGAATATGAAGGATTATCTGAAACTGTATCTGGTGACTGACAGGGAATTGTCGCTGGGCAGGTCTTTGGAAGAAGTCGTTGCTGAAGCTGTCCGGGGCGGTGTGACTGTAGTGCAGCTGCGTGAGAAGGATGCGTCGACAGGAGAATTCATCGAATTGGCCCGCAGACTTATGCAACTGCTCAAGCCTCTCGATATCCCATTGATAATCAATGACAGGGTGGATGTGGCCCTTGCTGTAGATGCAGACGGAGTACATATCGGTCAGAGCGATATGTCATATGAAGATGCCCGAAGACTGCTTGGTCCGGATAAGATCATAGGCCTGTCAGTGGAAAACTTCGAAGACATAGAGGCGGCTAATGCCCTTGATGTGGATTATATCGGTATCTCTCCTGTATACGGAACTCCGACCAAGACAGATACAGCCGAGCCTTTCGGGCTTGAGGGACTCCGCAAGGCTGTGCAGATGTCCGTCCATCCTACAGTTGCGATCGGAGGTATGAATGCCTCGACAATCGGTGAGGTCATAGCGGCTGGTGCTGATGGCGTGGCTGTGGTCTCGGCTATATGTTCGGCAGAGAATATATGTGAGGCCACATCTGAACTAAAAGTGATAGTAGAAACAAGTTACGATAAGAGCTGGAATGATGAAGTCAAGAGGGGAATTCGGATTCATAGATTATATAAAAAAACACTTTCCGGCTCCTGAAGGAACAATAGGGATAGGGGATGACTGTGCTGTCCTGCCTGCCGGTGGGGGAGAATTGCTGTTTTCCACTGACCTTCTGATGGAAGGCGTGCATTTCCTCAGAAATGAATCTTCTCCGGAGGATGTGGGGTGGAAGGCAGCTGCGGTCAATCTAAGTGATATTGCCTCGATGGGAGGAATACCGGTAGCGACATTCCTGTCTATTGCTCTCCCAAAAGAAGCACAGGGGGAATGGGCGGAAAGATTCATTGAAGGATATACGCAGATCAGTCGTCAGTATGATGTCCCTCTGTTAGGGGGTGATACGACCTCCTCACTGCGGGATATTGCCATAAATGTCGGAGTATTGGGAAGATCTCCGTCAGGAAAAAGACTGATGCGAAGCGGTGCCAAGGTAGGGGAGACAATCTATGTGACAGGGCCTTTGGGCGACTCTGCAGGCGGTCTTCAGGCTATTCTTGAAGACATTGACAGAACGGAAGAAGTAAATGTGCTTATTGAACGTCACAAGCGTCCTGTTCCGAGGGTCAGTACCGGCAGGATTCTGATGGAATCAGGAAAGGTCGGGGCGATGATGGATATCTCGGACGGCATAGCATCGGATCTGAGACATATTATGAAGGCTTCCGGAGCTGGTGCTGTCATTTCGTTGGACAGGATCCCTTGCTCTCCAGAGCTGATTTCTGTATGTGCCGGCCAGGGCTGGGACAGATATGAACTGGCGACAAGCGGGGGAGAGGACTTCGAACTGCTGTTTACGGGACCGGCAGATCTGGAAAACGAATTGGATATCAAGATATATCCTGTCGGAAAGATAGTCGAAGGCGACGAATTGATATGGACTGTCGACAGCAGGACTGTCGACTATGATTACATTGGTTACAATCATTTTTAAACTATGAAAAAATACAGTAGAGTACTCGCGATTGCCGGAAGCGACTCCGGTGGTGGAGCAGGAATCCAGGCGGATATCAAGACCATAAGTGCTATGGGATGCTATGCGGCATCAGCGGTTACAGCCATTACAGTGCAGAATACCCTCGGGGTACAGGCCGTTTATCCGGTGCCCCTGGATATCCTTGAAGGACAGATTGATGCAGTCTTGTCCGATATAGGTGCAGATGCGATAAAGATCGGTATGCTTCACTCTGCTGAGGTGGTCAATCTTGTGGCTGACCTTCTGGAGAAATATGAAATCAGGAATGTGGTGCTCGATCCTGTGATGGTGTCTACTTCCGGCCATAGACTTATCGAGGAGGAGGCTGTAGAGGTTATCAATACCAGATTGATGCCTCTTGCCCGGGTTATCACTCCGAATGTTCCGGAAGCAGAGATTCTTGCTGGATGTCCTATATCGAGCGGAGATGTTTTTGATGATATAGCCCGCCAGCTTTCCGGAAGTGCCGGTGTCTCAGTTCTTCTGAAGGCAGGACACCTCAGTGGCGAAACTCTGGTAGACTACTTCTACAATGCAGAGGATGGCACTATGACGCAATTGCCGTCAAAACGTGTTCAGACCAGGAATACACACGGTACAGGATGTACATTATCTTCTGCATTTGCAGCGGCTCTGGCAAAAGGAGAAGATCTGACAGCAGCTGCTGTTTCGGCAAAGAAATATATCGAACAGGCAATCATATCCGGAGCAGAATATGAAATCGGCAGTGGATATGGTCCTGTAGATCATTTCTGGTCAATGAAGGTATGATGTAATTTTACTCAGCGGCCATTTATCTGCTTGTCTCGAATGCGGGGAGTTTTCAATTACCGCTTACAATTTCATTCAGAACCATTGTGGAAATCAATTTCCCGTTCTTATCGTAGGTGACCTCTTTCACCAGACCTATGCCATATGCATACCACGACTTGATTTTCTCTACTTCCTTCATCATCATTGCCTTTGTGCTTATGGTCTCTTCCAGAATAAAGCAATCAAATGATCCTGCTTTAGTCTGAATTCTCTCTGTACCGACAATCCTTCGTTCCTGGCCGACTACCTTCAGATTCATTATGGTGAACTTGAACTGGAATTCGTAATCTGGTAGTTTCCCTACTTTCGGATAACGTGGTATGCCTCGTATCTCACCTGATATCTTGGAGAACCGAGATTTTAGCTCCTCAAGAACTTCTTTCATTTGTTCATCAGTGAGGTCCGGATATTTTTCCTTGATGGAGTCGCCGAAAAAATCGGCTGACATCATAGCTTCCATATCCGCCATATATTCTCCATCCTTGAAACGGTAGAACATAAAACTCTTGATGGTATCTTTTGGGGATGCGATAGGAACTTCTTTGATACACAGCTTAATGTTGCCATTCACGCCATCTCCTTCAATGGATTCTACTGAATTGTAAATGGTAGATATCTGTTTTCCATTGCTGTCAGTTTCTATATACGACCACTTTGCAGTCTGTGGGTTTGAAATAAGGTAAACAGTTTCTTGAGTATAGGTTCTGTTCTGTGCGTTTGCATCATTACATATGCCAAGGCAGACAGCCGCTACAAGAATAGCAAAAATTCCTTTCATAGTAAAATTTCAGTTGATTGTTGTAAAGATATGCGGTTTTACTTGAAACTGCAAGACACCGTAGGTATGCTGACCTGCGCATTTATCCATTACTCTACCTGATGCCGGATTGTCCGCAAAGTAAAGCGTATTTTGTCTAAATCTCTTTGATCACCCTGCAAGGATTGCCGGCAGCTACCACGTTGGATGGGATATCCTTCGTCACAACCGAGCCGGCACCGATGGTCACATTGTCGCCGATGGTGACTCCCGGAAGGATTGTGACGCTGCCACCTATCCACACGCTGTTGCCGATGGTGACAGGTTCAGCCCATTCCCTGCGTGTGTTCCTTTCGATTGGATCAGTGCTGTGACAGGCAGTGTAAATGCTTACATTCGGTCCGATGAAGCAGTCATCTCCGATGGTGACCTTTGCCTCGTCAAGGACTGTAAAGTGGAAATTCGCGAAGAAGCGCCTACCCACGCTGATCTGCTTTCCGTAGTCACAGTAGAATGGCTGATTGATGATGATTTCATCATCTGCAATGTGTCCAAGCAGACCTTTCAGTGTCTCCAGCCGACCTGCATTGTCATTAGGAGAGAGATTGTTATATCTATGAATCACTCCCTTCACGGCATTGAGCTCCTCCAGCAGCTGCGTGTCAACTGCAGAGTATGTCATTCCTGAGAGCATCTTTTCCTTTTCTGTCATAATTGAACTGATTTATTCCGCATCCGGTTGCTGTCCGTCGTGAGCCTTCCACATACATTCGGTGATCTTCATATCGGTGAAGACTGCTGTGAATGACGAATCTTCAGGAGAACAAGCATATATTCCGAAGCTGATTTCTTCTGCACCTTTATGCATATGGCAGATTCGCATCTGACTGAATGTCATTCCATCAGAAGAACACTCTATGCAGTAATCGTCAGCACGACGTGAGAATCGGTACCACATAGTCTTTACATCTGCAGGAATGGCTGTTGTAGCCCAATCCGAATATCCGTTGTTGGTGGCTACGCTTCCAAGATGCTGGAACAGCTCATTCTCATATTCAACTGAGCCTTTTAGCCAGTTGTCGCTGTCAAGATACATCACTATGCCGCACTGGTCGAAGCGGTGATGGCTTTGAGTGAAATCAGTCTTCACGACGAAACTGAAGTATTTCTCCTTGGTCTTCATCTGCAGAACCGGAGCGTTGTCATTACGGAAATGATAATATGTCCTCTGCCATAGGTCTGTATGTGGAGCAGTCGTTATGGTGAGAGTATCCCCGTTGAGGTTAAAGTTCTGTGGCTCCCGGGTCCACTCGAGGAGTTCGACATTGACCTTACCTTCGTTGTTGAGAGCGTCGGTTACTCCGTCGATGAATGAACTTTCGGATGTATTTGTACAGGATGCCAGAACGAGGCCAAGATATGTTCCAATAAATGCAGTTGAACGTTTCATAATTGTAGTACGATTTATTTTGCGAATATACGGATAAGGATCAGGAATTCCAATATTGCTTCCCGTGCATATGTTTGCTCTGATATATATGAATACAGGAAAATTCATTATTTTTGTGCTTGGCGGAATTGTGAAGGTGAAAAGACAGATTGCCAACAGACCAGGCTATGCAGCCTACAGGAGAAATGTTCGAATGCCAATTTAATAACCAATAGATATGAAGAGTTTTGGATCTAAGCCTTGGATGCTGCCACAGCCTGTGCTCATCGTCGGTACATATAACGCGGATGGAACGCCTAACGCTATGAATGCAGCTTGGGGAGGACAATGGGACAGAAGTGAAATTATGATTTCAATGGGAGCTCACGCCACGACAGAAAACCTGGCACGATGTGCTGATTTTACGGTTGCCTTTGCGACAAAGGATACTATGATTGCTTCTGATTTCGTAGGCATAGTAAGTGCCAGGAATGATCCTGACAAGATGAAGAAGACCGGATGGACCGCAGTGAAGTCAGTGAATGTCAATGCTCCCGTGTTTACCGATTTCCCGATGACGATGGAATGCCGTATCAAGGAAAAGATGGATGAGAGCGAGGAAGGATATTACATCCTTGCAGAGGTGGTCAATATCCTCGTTGATGAGAAGTATCTGGATGCTGCCGGTAATCCGGATGTGGCAAAGATGAATCTTATCACTTACGAGCCGGTGAGCCATTCATACTTTGCTTTAGGGGAAAAGGTTGGTAATGCGTTCGCTGATGGCAAGACATTGAAATGATCAGGCGGGAGGTCATTTAATATAGACGCTTGTGACCGCTGGGTCACCTATCGAATAGCTGCATCTGAGGGCAAGGATTTCGTCCAGTTCCTTTCGGATTGCAGCTTTCAGTATGCCATCACCTATGCCGTGGATGAAAGTGATCTTCATCCCTCTTCGATTGGCATTCTCGCGGATGGTCTTTCTGAAGATGTCCATCTGGAATTGAAGCTGTTGACCCTTTGGGATCCTTGTCCCTCCTGGAATAGCTTCGATGTGCAGGTCAATGGTCAGAGATCCGTCAGGATTTATACGGGCAGGCTGTTTTGAACCGGTTCCGGTATTCTTAGCCTTGACCTTTGTTTCTTTAAGACTTGCGATCTCCGCCTTGTCGGTGACTGCAAATCCTCCGTAGACGGATTCGATCACAAGACCATCCTCGAGTTCTATTCTTACAGTCTTGCCAAGTCCGATAATCTTGCCTCTTAGGTCAGAATCCATCAGGACGACGCTTTGGCCGACTGTGAGACCTTCTTTGGAATCCTTTGGTTTCTGCATTGCTGCAGCAGGTGTAACCTTTGGTGGCACCTTGACATCAGATGTCTTCTCCGAAAAGGTCATTTTCCCTTTCAGATCACTGAAATCTGATATGAATGTCTTCTTGGTCATTAAGCATTATTGATTATAGCCATTGTTCTCAAGCGCATCTCTACCGGCTTGGGTCATAAGACCCCGGCTTTCCAGTTCCTGACACCTCTGTTTGTTCAGCTCAGTCCAATGGCTGCTCTTCCTTCTAGGGGATAATCGCTGTACCAGTCTTCCGTCCGGGAGCTTTTTAAGAGTGCTGTCTATCCATCCGAAGCATAGGGCTTCCTCCACGACATCGATGTAGGGTAGTATGCCCGACGGAGGAGTCTTGCTCCTGCTCATAACGACCCAGCACTCCTTCTCCTTGGAGTGATTCTCCTGCAGCCAGGCTCTGAGCTGCGATCGGTCTGAATATTCTAACAGTATTGTGATTTCCATTTTTATGATTGCAAATCATCTGCAGCCTCGACAAGTGCTTACGGATGCTCAATCTCATAGAACTCCACAAGGAAATGTATTCCCTTTGAAGTTATATGTTCAAAGACAGTATGAACCGCTTTGCAAACGTCTTGATGCAGACTTAATATATGGAATTTATACTTGCTTCACATAAGTGTTTCCCATTAAATTCTATGTTATGGCAGTACGGATACCATAACACAACAAAGATATAATAAAATGCCCCACCTATTTGAGCATTGTGAAGAGGCTTGGCGGGGACGAACACTGCAAAGGTGAGAAAAATCTTTGAAATATGCATAAAAAAGCGGCAGAATGAGATGTTGCGGGCCTTGCAGGTATAATCCGGCGGTCAGAACGTCTTGAAGATTATTCCGGCTTTACAGTAGCAGGCAACACGCCGGTCTTGGTGTTTAAGTAGAAACACTTCAGGAACGCATCAGGTATGATAAGATTATATAATACTAAGTATTTATATTAATAATATATATTAAATAAACTGAGTGGATATTTATTATAAATCTTATTGATAAATAGCGAAAAACTTGCTGAATTACAATATGTTACCTTGTTTTGTTTTTCAAATCTCCTCCCTACATTTGCTCCTGTTGAAGGTGAGAATTTCCTTTTTGAGGCTACTGCAAAGGCCAGTGCAAAAACAAGCGTGATTTTTAAAGGATATGCTTCCTTCCCTACAGGCCTGGAGTCGATAATCTGTTGTAAGGATGGCCAGCAGGCGCGTAAATATGCTGATCAGATTACCAGCAGCATATATATGTTGACCAATAGTATGGGCCACATAATTGACAGTTTCGGAATACATATCGGTGAGCTGACCAATGATGAGCGAACTCTGGAGGCAGTAATGGTAGATATGATGACACGCAGTATGGCGGCGCGTGGAATTAATCAGGATTCAAATTGATCAGACAATTGAGCCGATTAATCGCTGTTTTCCATTCGTATCCAAAATATTATTTTTTTTGGGGGGGATAAACCTTTGTAACTGGTGGTAATTTGTAACCGATTCTGTTGGCCTATGTCTCATTTATTCAAGATATCTCACTGCTGAAGCAGCTCTATAATGGGGCATCTGGCTGTCTTTAAGTAGGATTCTACCTGTACTACAACTTATATGAAAAATTTCGCTATTTTTGCTCTATGAAGATCGAAGAAGCCATTGTCTATTGCCTGGCCGCATCCAATCGTGGAATGCGGACGGAACAGATAGCTGACTTGATAAACCGTCAGCGTCTTCATCTGCGTAAGGACGGTCAGCCTGTGACTTCGCAGCAGGTATATGCTGTAATCTGCCGCTTTCCACAGGTCTTCTGCAAAAGCGATGGCAGGATAATGTTGATGATATAACCATATGGAAACCATTCTTTCATTCCTCAGGAATCTTGAGTCCAATAACAATAAGCCCTGGTTCGATACCCATAAGAGTGAGTATCAGGAAGCTCGCGCACATTTCAATGCAATCGTTGAAAGACTTATTGAAGGCATAGCGGCCTTTGACCCTTCAGTCAGGGGAGTCGGAATCAAGGAGAGCACATACCGCATCCATAAGGATATGCGCTTTTCCAGAGATGGTCTTCCATACAAGACTCATTTCGGCGCATTCATTTGCAGAGGAGGAAAGAAGTCCGGATACAGCGGATACTATTTTCATATAGGAACCGGTAATGGTGAAGAATATCCTTGCAAGAGCTTCCTGGCTGTGGGAAACTACTATATGGAGCCGAAGGTGCTGAAGATCCTCAGAGAGGATATAGAACTCGGAGGAGGGGACTTCGACAGGATTATCAAGGGACTGCATCCTTCACTTTCGCTTGACCAGGATCAGAAGCTCAAGCGTGTACCGTTCGGATATGATTCAGAAGGGCCGTATGTCGAATATGTCAAGCTGAAGAACTTCTGCCTTTCCGGAGTCTATGATGACACCCGTCTGGATGTGGAAGAGATACTGAAGGTATTCAAGAGCGCGAAGCCTTTTTTGGATTATGTTAACAGAGCTATAGAATATAGCAGAGAAGAGGATTTATAATTTATGGCAAAGATATGACTTTTTGAGATACGCCATATAGCTTGCCTATGATTTTCTCTTCTTCATCCCGACCATCTTCTCAAGGGCTGCTCCGCCTGCTTTGTTCCAGATGGCCATAAATAAGCCTGATTTTCTGGCCGCAATTGAAAACAACAGGGATTTTACGTTGAGCCGTCTTGGATCACCTGCAAAAGTATGTGTTTCGGTAAATAAGTTCTACCTTTTGCACATATAATATAAAGGTAATCACCGGCAAGACCCATCCACGTCGCTATGTAGCTTAATTTGAGCCGCTTTGAAACCTTGGAACACAGAGAATTTCAATATAGAAGACGAGTTGGTGATTTCTGTGTTCCAAGGCCTTCATCGGCGCACCTTAAAACACAGAGAAGCACAATATAGAGAGTGAGGAGAGGGTCAATGTGTTCGAAGGTTTCAGTAAAGCCTAGCTGTAAGACGGGGAGAATTACCTGTATCAACCGCCCGGGCCCGATATAGCCCAAACTCACCCGAGCGGTCTTTGAAAAATGCTGTTTCCACACGTATGGCATCCAACGCAAATGGGAATCACTTGATTGTCAGCCTATAACATTGGCACATAAGCATTTGCATTCTTCAGCCCAATGCATATATACTCACGCTTCATCTGCAGACACATACTATTACAAGTGCCCCGTCCTAACAGCCTCAGCTAACCCGTTGAGCGGAAAATCACCATCTGGCTGCACTCCAGCCGCTCAACGGGTATGGAATCAGCACCAATGAGCGGCCGGAGGCCATTACAAGCCAGTTTTTCCGCTCAACGGGTCGTTTATGAAAGCGGTCCAGTGTTCTGATGGACACTGAACAACCGGGATTTTACGTTAAGCCCTTAGACACATACTTTTGCGACTGATCCATTACAAGACGGGTATGTGCAAAAATATAGGAGTGACCTGTGTCACTCTTAACTATTTATATATTAATTTGTTGACTTGTGAGATTTTGTCGAAATTTGCTTACCGATGAAGAAAGTGTAGATGATTATCAATCAGTCATTTAACACTCTAAAAGGTACAACCACTCATTTGGTAAGTCATTGAGAATGTGTAAGTTAATGATTTTTAACGCACTTTTCGCCTTGTAGCTCCATTTTGGAATGGCAAATTTAGTGCAAACCGAGTGAAATGCCAAACTTGTTTGAGCATTTCCGAGGTGCCGCCTAAATTGCGCCGCAGGCGAAAAGTAAGTGTAATTTCTTGAATATCAAAACCCGAGGTACAAAAACTTGCAAAAATCCGCATTTTTTGCCCCAAAAGGTACAAAAACGGCTCTGAATTTAGATTGTAAGATAGAGTGCAAAATTCGGTATTTACTTCTATTTTGCAGTTGCGAAATAGCTGTTTCCGAAACAGCGGTTTCGCAACCATAAATGCTCCACATATGATGGTTTTCTGCTATCATAGTGGAGCATATTGTAAAGACAATTTAATGTTAAACTATTGGAGTGGTATGCTATCTCGGAAGTTCCTTATATGCTGCTAACCCCTTAACAGTTAATAAATACTTTTGGCGGGGGTGGCGCGGAGAATCAGGATAAAGCATACGAACATATCCT
>JAEIGA010000492.1_pt1 | contig 58470 bp, 101 predicted proteins | sample 9270691 | NCBI WGS metagenome assembly JAEIGA01 (sample SAMN17057246, study PRJNA624740) | gut metagenome | biome: biome; isolation source: fecal sample | host: Bos grunniens | place: China: Xizang | collected 2019 | reverse complement strand
GTGGATATCTATGCACCAGAAGCACAAGATTTAGCAGAAGGTGTGAAGTTTGTTGACTTACCCGACAAGAGTGCTAAGATTCGTAGAACTGCGGCAACTGATTATGGTAAAGTTGCAAAGGCTATTGGTGATATTCAAGCAGCTGGTATTAAGGTTAGCTTGGCAGATATTAACAAGTCTAAGTTTGGATTTGCACCCGACGTTGAGAATAACAGAATTCTATTCGGTTTAAAAGGTATGCTGAACGTAGGTGATGATGTGGTTGCGGCAATCATTGCAAATAGACCATATAGTTCACCAAAAGATTTTTTAAATAAAGTAAAACCAGGTAAACAAGCGATGATTTCTTTGATTAAGGGCGGAGCTTTTGATGATATGGAAGATAGAAAATTTACTATGGCTTGGTATATTTGGGAAACTTGTGATAAAAAAAGTCGAATTACTTTGCAAAACATGGGGGGTTTAATTAAACATGGATTACTTCCTGAAAAAACTCCTGAACAAATCATGGCTCGTAGAGTTTATGAATTTAACAGATATTTAAAAGCTATTACAAAAGCAGATAAGTGTTCTTATAAAGATATGTATACTTTAGATGAAAGAGCAATTTCATTTTTAAATGAACTTGATTGCGATAATTTAATAGAAACAGATAACTTAGCTTGGTTTATTAAAATTAAATCTTGGGATAATATATATCAAAAGCATATGGATGTATTCCGCAAGTGGATAGCTTCTGATAAGGAAGAAATTTTAACTGCTTTAAATACTAAAATTTTCATGGAAGATTGGAATAAATATGCTAAAGGCTCTATTTCTGCTTGGGAAATGGAAGTATTATGTTTTTATTATCATGAACATGAATTGGAAAATATAAATAATAATAGATATGGCTTTATTGATTTTTATAGTTTACCAGAAGATCCAGTAATTGAAAAAACTTTTTCTAAAGGTGGTAGAGATATTCATATTTTTAAACTTAATCGTATTTGTGGAACTTGTATTGCAAAAAATAAAACTAAAAGTACAGTTACTATTTTAACAACAACTGGTGTTGTTAATGTTAAGTTTAGAAAAGAATATTTTACAATGTTTGATAAACAAATTTCTGAGCGTCAAATAGATGGAACTAAGAAAATTATGGAAAAGTCTTGGTTTAATCGTGGCAATATGATTGTTGTTACAGGTATTCGTTCTGGTGATGATTTTATTTCTAAAAAATATGCATCTACTGGCGGTCATCAACTTTATAAAATTGAAGAAATTCTTCCAAATGGTGAGTTGGTATTAAAAGATTCTCGTTACCAAGGAGGTATTGAGGAAGATGCTTAAAAAGAAATATATTAAAAGAGCTTATATTGAAGAAGCTTATTGTGATAAATGTGGCAGTAAAATGGAGCATACAGGCATTGTCTTATGCTCCTATCCAGCGCAATATCCCTATAGTTGTACAAATGAAGAATGTGATGGATATGCAACTTTTTATGGAGATAATCGTCCTGGTGTTTTAAAATTTGAATATGAGGAGGAATAAATGTATGTACTACTTTATTGCACTAATAGGTGAAGCAGGCGCTGGAAAAGATCGTACTATGTAGGCTGTATTAAAAAAAGCTCCGCAATTTCATGAAGTAATCAGTTGTACCACTCGTCCAAAACGTGATGGTGAAATACATGGTGTTAATTATTTTTATTACACTCCAGAACAATTCGGAATAAAAGTTCTTGAGGGAGAAATGTTAGAATGTACCGTATTTAATGATTGGTTTTATGGTACAAGTTATGAATCTGTTCGTAGTGACGGTGTAATTAATATCGGAGTATTTAATCCCACTGGAGTTGAATCTCTTTTGGCCCGTCCAGATTGTAAAGTACTTGTTTTTAGAGTAATAACTAATGATAAAATTCGTTTATTACGTCAATTAAATCGAGAAGAAAATCCAAATGTAAAAGAAATTATAAGACGTTTTCAAGCTGACTATGATGATTTTGATAATATTGATTTTAAATATATTCCTTTAAAAAATGATTCTAAAGAGGATATTGAAGCTAACGTCCAAGAAATTTTGTCCCAGAGCGAGCTTTTCTTTGCGCGAGGACAAAATTGATTAATTAATTAAATACAAATACTATATTTAGTAAGAGAAATTTTATGCTCTTACTAAATATAGTATTTATAATGGAGGTTTTATTATGCACGTAATTAAAAGAGATGGCACTAGAGTTTTATTTAATCCCAATAAAATTGTTCGTGCTATTAATAAAGCGATGGTCAGTGCATACGGTTCTGTATATGAATCTGATACTGCAGAAGAAATTGCAGATTTAATCGGTAGTCGTGGTGTCGATATGTCTGTTGAACAAATTCAAGATTTAGTTGAAAGCTACTTAATGAGAAGTGAATATCCAGAAGTAGCCAAAGCGTATATTTTATATCGAGATTAGCGCAGTAAAGAACGTATGCGCCAAAGTAAATTATTAAAAGCGGTTATGAAGCGTACTGAAGCTACCGCTGTTGAAAATTCTAATGCGAATGTTGATGAAAAAAGTTTTTCTGGACGTGAAAAAGAGGCATCGGCAGATGTTCAAAAAGTAATTGCATTAGATTATACTTTATCCCATGAAGTAAGTAAAGCTCATAAAGATATGTTATTATATCAACATGATTTAGAAAAAACAAATATCGGTGAGCATAATTGTTTATTTGTAGATTTTAATAAATTATTTACTGAAGGTTTTGTAACTCGCAACGGTGATATTCGTCCGCCTTCAACCATGAGTAGTGCTTGTCAGCAGACTGCAGTTATTTTCCAATGTCAGTCTCAAGTTCAGTTTGGTGGAGTGGGTACAGTACATTTAGATTATGACTTAGCTCCTTTTGTTGCCAAAAGCTTTCATAAGCATATGCATCATTATTTAACTGATGTGCAAGGTCAGACTGATGAAAATGCGGACATTATTTTAGGTCAACATGGTCCAATCACCCTTGATAATCATAAATTAAGATTTGAAATGAGTGACGCTGTTTCTTTTGCTTTAAAGCAATTAGAACGTGAAGGAACTCAATCTGCTGAAGCTATGTTCCACAACTTAAATACTTTGGAATCCCGCGCGGGCAGCCAAGTTCCTTTTACTTCCATTAACTTTGGTCGTGATACTTCTAGTGAGGGTCGTTTCGTAACCCGTAAAATGTTAGAAGCTTCTATGGCTGGTATTGGTAAGCATCATCTGACTCCAATTTTCCCAATTAGTATTTTCCAATATAAACAAGGTTGTAATGCTAATCCTGAAGATCCAAATTATGATTTAAAACAGCTGGCTATTGAATCTTTAAGTAAGAGAATTTATCCTAACTTTGTAAATTGTGATTATAGTGAAGCACATGAAGATCTTTCTAATCCTGATACCTTCTTCGCAACAATGGGATGTAGAACAATGTTAGGCTACGATAGACATACAGATTCCTACAATAGAGTCGGTCGAGGTAATTTAGTACCAAATACAATGATTCTTCCTAAGCTTGGTATTGAATATGGTATTTGCCAAGGAAAGAGAACTGAGCCTGATTTAGTAGGCTTTTGGTCTGCTTTTGAAGATCTATTAATGTTATGTGAACAAGGATTATTAGAGCGTTTTGATATTATGGTTAATCAACCCCCTGAAGCTGCTCCATTCATGTACCAAAATGGAACTATGAAAGACGGCCAAGAATGTATAATGTCTAATTATGAAGCATTAAAACATGGAACTCTTGCAATGGGATATATTGGTATTGCTGAAATGTGTCAAGCACTTTTTGGTAAAAATCATGCTGAAGATAAAATGGTACATGAATTTGCATTAAGTGTTGTTAAAAGAATTAATGATTATGCAAAGGAAGCTTCTGATAGACACAATTTAAATTTTTCTTGCTATGCCACCCCAGCAGAAGGTTTATGCCATACTGCATTAAAAGCCCTTCGCAAACAATATGGTATCATTCCTAATGTTACCGATCATGAATTTTTAACCAATAGTCATCACGTTCCTGTTTGGTATGAAATTGGTATTTTTGAAAAATTAGAGTGTGAATCCCCTTTCTGTAAATATCCTACTGGTGGTTGTATTACTTATGTTGAACTTGATTCTACATTTGTAAAAAATACTAAAGCTATTGAACAAATTATTGATTATGCTTTTAAAAAGTTAAATATACCTTACTTAGCTTTTAACTTCCCAATTGATTCTTGTTTAGATTGTGGATATCAAGCTGAATTTAATAATACTTGTCCTGAGTGCGGCAGTGAGAATATTCAACAGCTTCGTCGTGTTACTGGTTATTTAACAACTGACTATAGACATTTTAACAAAGGAAAACAATCAGAGGTTGAACATCGTATCAAACACAGCAAATTTTCTTAACTGTAATTAATTACAGAATAGTTACACTATTAAGAAAGGAGCAGTCTCTTTGAGATATAGTGGCTTAATTTTAAATGATATTACAGCTGCTCCCGGTCTTTGTGTAAGTTTTTTTACACAAGGATGTCCTCATAGATGTCCAGGTTGTCACAACCCAGAAACTTGGAATTTTAATGGAGGCAAAGAATTTACTAATGAAACTCTAAATGAAATTATTACTGGTTTAACTGCTCAAGATATACAAAGAGATTTGTGTATCATGGGCGGAGAACCTCTTTGCACAGAAAATGCATTTTTAACTTATTTAGTAGTTACCGAGGTAAAGGAAAAAGTCCCAGGAGCAAAAATATATATATGGACCGGATATACATATGAAGAATTACAACATTCTTTACACCCAAAAGCAAAAGATGTTTTAGAACTTGCAGATGTATTAATTGATGGTCCATATATTGAGTCGGAACGAGATATTACATTATCTATGCGAGGATCTCGTAATCAGCGAATAATTGACTTATCTAAAAAAAAATGATATAATAATAGTATTAAAAGATAAAGGAGAAATTTGAAATGGGAAAAAATACTAAAATAAAAAAAGTTGACTTTTCTCAAATCAGATATACTCCCCAAGAGGGAGAAATTATTCAGAATTCCATAGATAATAAATTTTATATTTATAAAGATAATAATTGGATGTTAATTAATATGGAGAGCTCTGGTATTAATATGGGATTATATGATATGAATAAACAAATTATTAGTCAGCTTCCTATATTAACTGATTTAGAAGATAAAAAAAATGTAATTAATTCGCTACATGAAAAATTTGATAATAATTTTTATATGTTATATGGAAAAGAAATTTCATATTTTACATTATTTCAAATGATTGATGCAAATTATTTTGGTTCAGAAGTGATTGAATGTTTAAAAAATCTTGGTAGTATTAAAGCTATAGATTTAACAGATACTCAAGACGCAATTGAAATTTGGGTTGAATATGAAAATGAATCAACATGTTTGTATTTATTTCCCTATGATAGTGGTGTAGTCCGAGTAGGAGAATAAAAATATGAAAAAAATTTATTGTGATTTAAAAATGTTTAATTTATTTCAAGATATATATATAATAGATTCTCTAACAGGAGAAAAAGAAAAAATTATTACTATTCCAATGGAAAAAGTTGCAGAAACAATTAGCTTAATTAGTAATGAAAAAAATATTTCAAAAATAATATTAACTGGCAAATGTGATTTTAATAATGCTATTGCAGACAGCATTATTAGTCATTCAAAAATTTTTTATAAAAAAGATAATATAGAAGTAGAGGTATTAAAATAATGAGTAGATATTTATTAAAAGCTGTTGATACTTATAGAGTGCCTGATGAAGCAGCTGTTGAAGCTCTTCACGAAGAATTATTAAACGATTCTTGCTTTGACTTAGTTGGTTTTAGTTATAAAGTAAAACAGATTAAGGCCAAAGGGGAAGTTATTGAAGAGTATATGGTTGTTCAGGCGACTAAACAATTTACAGAAGAAAAAAATCCTGAGGATAAATATATTGTTAATTATGAAAGGGGCTAATAAAAATGGCAAAATTTGAAAAAGTTTCTAAATATTCAAATGAAAATATTGCGATGCCAATTCGCAAAACGAATGGGTCTGCGGGATATGATATGGTTGCCGCAGAAGATTATATCATTCCTTCTTTTTGGCAAATGAATGATGAAGCAAAAAAGATTTGGGAAGTTGGAGAGGATGAATATGTAAATATGGAGATGATGAATCAGTTTACAGCTTCCACTGGCTTCCAACCTACTTTAGTTTCTACCGGTATGAAATGTAAACTTGATCCTGGTACATTTTTACAGCTCAGTGTTCGTAGTTCTTCTCCTTTAAAATATTGGTTAATGATGGCTAATGGTGTTGGTATTATTGATAGTGATTATTATAACAATACTGACAATGAAGGAGAAATTTTCTTCCAGATTTATAATCTATCTCCATTTAATATTCAAATTAAAAAAGGTGAAGCCATCGGACAGGGAATCATATTGCCTTGGGGCGTTACAGAAGATGATGCTGCGGCAGGAGAACGTACAGGTGGTTTTGGTTCTACTTCTAAATAATGAAATTATTAGCTTTAGATCAGGCAAGCCGCACCAGTGGATGGGCAATTTTTATTGATGGTAAACTTTCCACTTTTGGAAAGTTTACTGCGGACTGTGGCGATGTTGGAGATAGACTACATTTTATTCGTAGTAAAGTTCTTGAACTAATTAATACTTATGATATTGATGAAGTTGTTTTTGAAGATATTCAACTTCAAGGAAATGTAGCAAATAATGTACAAACATTTAAAGCACTTGCAGAAGTATTTGGTGTTTTATATGAATTATTTGTAGATTTAAAAATACCTCGCACAGCAGTACTTTCTACAGTATGGAAATCCACTCTTGGCATTAAAGGTAAAGACCGAGCAGCTTAGAAAAAAGCTGCATAGACTTGGGTTGAAAATACATATAATATAAAACCAACACAAGATGAATGTGACGCTATTTGTATTGGAGCTCACTATATTAATAATAAAATCGAAGTATTTGATTGGTCTTAATTCGATAATCCTCCTTTCATAATTTTTACTCTTTGTAGAGAAGTTGAAAGGGGGATAAATTTTATGGAAACTCTGTTTATTGAATGGGGTACTGAAATTTTATTCGCTTTAATTAGTGCAACTGTTCTTGGGTGGGCGAAATGGCAAGGATCAAAATTAAAAAAAGAAAAAGAAATTGCTGAATAGAATGCTACAACTTTAGCAGAGCAAAAAGTGGATAAAAAAATCGCAGACTCTATTGAAATTGAACTTGAACCAATTTATCAAGAGTTGGAAGATCTAAGAAAGTATTGTAGAGAAAATGAAAATTTAGAAAAATCTCACATGACTTTAATAGTTGCTTCTTATCGTTTCCGCTTAATACAATTATGTAAAGGATTCTTAAATCAAGGATTTATTACTACTGCTCAGATGGAACAATTAGCAGAATTTTACAAATTGTATACTGGTTTAGGCGGTAATGGATAGGCTCAAGTTTATTACAATAAAGCAATGCAATTACCTTTAAAAGTTGATGGTGATGAAGTTGAAGTTCAATAAAACAAAAAAAAATAAGGGTCGGTTATGATAATTCATAACCGACCCTTATTTTCATTTCATACCTATTCCATTGTAAATTATATTCGCCTTTCTGAAAACTTCATCTCCGTAAATTCCAGTCCATTCTGCAACTAATTCCTCTTCATCATATGATAAATCTATTCCATAGCTAAACATCATAGCATGAACTACTTCATGATATATTACATCTTTTATTTTTGAGTGGGAAAGAGTTTTATCAATATAAATAGTTTGAGTAGTTTTATCACACACTCCAAGAGCATGAGTTTTCCAAGGTGTTAGCAGCATTGGATGTGATGGCGAAACCATCCGGATTCGCCATCGTATTCCATTGATAATCATTTCATTTGGCCAATCTTAGAAGCCAATGCGGTAATCTTCTTTTCAAGATATTGCTTCTCTTCAGGAGATGCATCCGCAATCATCTCTGTGATATCCTGAGATAGCTCTTGCATATACTTTTCCAATTCACGTAATTGGGTAGCTTTATCTCGTTTCATATCTTTGGCTTCCATATACATTCTTCTACTATTATAGCTACGGCCTTCGCGTTCATCTCGATACATTTGACCATCCATATAAGGCATATTTTCAGCATACATAGAACCGCCATTTGTTGCATTATAAGATGTGCCTGAGCCGCTATCAGCATAAGAGGTACCTCCTCCGGAAGAACTTCCCTAACTACCTCCAGAAGATCCTCCTTGACCGCCTCCGGCATAATTACGACCTTGGCCTTCTGCATAAAAAGTACCGTCTGCACGACGACGTCTACCATCATCAGCATAAATCATACCGCTATCATTATAAGGCATATAACTACGATTACCATTATAATAATACATACGATTATCGCCATTTCCATGCTCTGGATTATGGCCGCCTTTTTTCATTTCAAACTCCATTTCTGTGTCATTGCCTTTCATGGCTTCGGTAACAGTGCAATAATAAATTGCCTCTTCCAAATCTTTGATCATATCAATAGCTTGTCCAAGTTCTTCAGTATCCACATCACCTAAATCACATAACTGCATTTCGACAGCGCACATTAGAGTTTCTTTCATATGCTTTAATCTTTCTTCATGCATAGTGAGCCCTCCTTTCAAGCAGTACGATCGACAATTAAATTAGCATTTTGAACATCTACTGGAACATCAGAGACATTTCTTACACTAATAGTTACGCAACATCCACGAGGAACATCAACATATACAGAAGAATATACATTGAAAAATTCTTCAACTGCCGCAGGAGTTACTGTCATAGTAGTAGCACGAACCGCTTCGCCGTCAATAGCAATGGCCAATGAAATTGGACCAGCAGTTCCATCAGCTGGTAAACCAATATTAGCTCCAAAAGAAACACGAAATCTAGCACGACATTGATCTGTTAGACCTCTAAGAGTAACTAATCCACTGTCATCGCGATGAGTAATATTACAATTGCCGCATATAACAGTATCAGTGAAATAAACATTCTGATTTGCTGGAACTGTTTGAAGATCATTAGCAATAATTTCCATAAATTAAACCCCCTTTTACCTTATCAGAACAAATTGTTACCATTGCCGCATCCGCCGCAACCAGTAGAGTAGGTAGCAGTATAGCAGCAATTAGGATTTGGTACCATATAAGCAGGAACAGGGCAAGGAGTTGCTAATCTGCGAATTAATTCAGCAGTCTGAGCTTCTTGGTTAGCAGTAATGAAAGCATTCTGATTAGCCTGAGAAGCTGCAAATTTCAAGCTCTGATTTTCTGCAGTTAAAGTAGCGATCTTATCTTGAGTTAAGAAATCTAAGATAGAACGAACACCAGCATTGTTAGCGTCAATGATATCGCGAGTGCTATCACTAATAGCACGACGAGTTTCACAAGCTTGAGTAGCCATATTATAGTTGGTGTCGCAGAATCCACGCTCAATTAAACGTTGAGTTTCGCAGCAGCAATCACTAATTTGATGACTTAAAGTATTAAAACCACCTTGTACATTGTAGCCTAAATTGCAGATTGCGTTGTCTACTCCATGGAAACCATTCATAAGAGCACTATTTAAAGCATAGGTACTGTCAGCCAAACCATAAGTTTGCTGATCTAATTTAGAAATTAAAGTTTGCTGATCAACAGCAGCACGAACATCGTTTTGGGTAGCCCATGGAATCATAAAATCGGTACCTCCACCGAATCCTTGACCACCACCGCCGAAGCCACCAAAACCACGGCCCCAGCCTGCGAATAAGAACAGTAGAATAATCCACCAGCCATTATCGCCGAACATTCCATCGCCAGAGTTATTGCGGCCACCACCATTAGTTACGGCAGCAATATCTGATAAATTGTAACCTTTTCCATTGAACATAATAAAGTCCTCCTTAAATTTTAATTTGTGTAGCCTAATGCACGTTTAAAGGCTTCAAACTCTTGGTCGAAATTAGAACCGCCCTATTGAGCGTAAATATTGCGAACTACTTTCTCTAGTTCGTCGGTTCGACCTGATTGAGCTAAATTTAGGAGATTTTTTCCGAGGGGGTTATTATAGGCTTGTCCTTGCAAAATTGATAACATTAGTTGCTAAGGATTTTTGCCTTGCTTAATCATTTGAATTAAAACATTTGGGTCTACAGGATACATCATTCATACCTCCTTAGAATGATAAAAGTTCTACTTTCTCTTTTTGTGGCGCAGGTGCGGGTACGGCCGGCTCGGTTGGCTTCTAGCTACGTAATTCAGCTAGGACTCGCTCAAACTCTTCTCTAGTAACAAATTTCTCAATTGATGGAGCAACTACGCTTTCTTCTTTTACAATAGGCATTTCCCTTAATTCATATACACATAATGAAGCGGTGCCATCAATATTTATTTGTTTTGTATAGATTCGTCTGTTCGCCAAATCTGGAAAGTAAAATACAGAACCATCAAAATCAATTGAGGTTGCACGAGCCTCTTCCAATGATGAAACTAATCTCCCTTTCAGAGTTACTTGCGGCGGCGCCTGTCGTAAATAAGTCTGTTGGTAAATTGGATTCATTTGTGGAGCTTGATAAGGCTGGGTCTGTGGTTGTTGAGTTTGTTGTGGATAATAGTTATAGTTAGAATACATATGTAAGGTCTCCTTCCATACAAAAAATTTGTTATCCTTTCCCCCTCATTATATATTGAAAATTAGGATGGCAAAATTATCAAAAGTTGCCCAACCGAACTTCTAATCGGACCTCATTTAAGTTGAAAGAAGACCTGTAAAATACCTGTTTAGGTATTTTTAATTAAAAACAAAAAAAAAGACCCGAAAAGTATCTAAAAAGATACTTTTCGGGTCTGGCCACAAATAATTATTTGCTAATATTAACTTCAGCTTCAATCTTATTAGTAATGTAAGCAGTTAAATCTCCATATAATGCAGTTAAATAATTTTTAGCATCATCAGTAAGTACTGCCATAACAGCAGCATAGGTTAAATTAAAAGCTTCTTTTTGAGCTTCAGATGTAAAAGCATTCTATTTTTTTAGTGCTTCAACATAAGTTTGATTTGTCGCAACAACACAAGCGGAAATAGTATCAGCTAACATATTAATATATTTATTAGCTGTGTCATTGTCAACTTTATTTTGAATTTCATTACTCTTTACATTAATATATTTAACAATATATGCTGTTAAAATACCAAGTAAAGGAATAACACAAACTTCAAGAATTTGATATAATAAAGATAACCATTCCATAAACAATCCTCCTTATTTATAATAAAAAATCCCGGCCCAGAGATCGGGCCGGGTTATAAAAAATTAATCTAAAATCTCCCAATAAGTTCCTTTTCGACTTAATGTAGATAATTCACTCATAATCATCGTATAAGCATCTGTGTTAAAATCAACTTCTTCCTTATTTAATGGATCAACATTTAAACCTTCAAGAATTTCTGTCTTGGCCGCAAGTGTATTTAAATTATAAACCAAATGCGGAACATTATCTTCATCATATTCAACTCTGAAAAATCTAATAGAAAAAGTTAAAGTTCCTTTTTTCTAAGTTGCTGCACCATCAACATTCCAAGGAATAATTAATTTATTTAAACCTCGATATGTATAAATATCATAATAAGGAACAATATACACATATGGCAAATTATTAGGAGCAATATATTGAATCATACAACAAGTATTAGTTAAATCCATATAATCATAGTATCTATCCATAATGAAATAAATTACTTCTGCTTTATGGTCAGAAGAAACACTAAGATTTTTTGGAGCATCAATAATTCTTGTACTTAAATCAACTTCATAAGTTTTTTTCATTGCTTCTGGTAATTCTGCCATGCAAGGAGAGTATTGGGATTGAATGGTATACAAATAATCTAAATTATCAGCCATTTTTCACCCTCCTAAAAATTAATTATCCAACTTGATATAATACTTCGCTAGTAGCCATTTCATTATTTAAATGATTAGCAACAGTACATCTATAAGTATATGGTTTAAAGCTAGCAAGATCTCCTAACACTTTAACTTCAATTGTATTGGAATCAATATCTCCTCCCACAATATCAGCTTCAGTAACAGGTCTTTCTTCTCCATCTGCAATTTGGAAAGTCCATGAATAACTTAAACCTTCGGAATATAAATCATCTTCAGTATATTTTAAATTACCAATAGCAGCTTCATATCCTTCTGGTTTATTTACTATTGCACTTAAAGTTAATGTAACAACATCATTAATATCTTTATTAATGGTCATTAAATTATCTTTTAAAGATACACCATCTTCAGTAGGAGTTGTAATTGTTAAAACTGGAGGTTCTGGTTTTTTAGTAACTTTACACCAATCAGTTGTATATTCATTAGTTTGACGATTTAAACTAGCAGTGATATAAGTTTTATACCAACCTGGTTCAGATGCGCTATATTTATTAATAGAACTATTAGCAACTTCTTCCTCTTCAGCCACTCTTGAATCAGCACGATACCATTTATAATTAAATACTGTATTATCATTTACTTTTTCTGCTAAAACAACTTTAAGTTCAGCTGGGATAATAACAGTTTCTTCATCTTTAATCTCAGAAAGAATTAAAGCATAAGAGTCTAAATTATCAACAACATTAATGTCTGTTGGACTGACTAAAGTACATTCTCTACTTTGACGAGGTTCACTCTAAATAGTTTTATTGATAAAATTACCATCCTCATCTTTATCAGTAGTTTTAACAGTGGTTGTATTCCAAGCTTTTACCGTATAAGTACCAGTAACATCTCCAGTAGCAGGTACAGTTAAAGTAGAATATTTTTCATATAAAGGAAAACCATCTTTATCAACTAATATAAAACTACCATCAGCTTGTTCTTGATTTTCAACTTTTCCAGTATAAACTTTGAAAGCATTAATAGTATTAGAATCAATATGAGAATAATAAACATCTTTTGCTTCAGCAGTAGTAACATTAGGATTACTATAATAATCATCACTTAAAATACGTTCTTTTGCTGAGCTAATACGATATGCAGTACCAATAGTACCCCAATTTTCTTGTGTACAATCAATAGGAGCAGTTTGGCCTACGCCTTGATAATACCAATTGTAAGTAATAGTTCCTGCATCTCCAGCAACAGCCTATGCCATTAATGTTAATTTATTATCGACTAAAGTTGCTTCCATAGGAGGTTGTGAACCAGGAGCATCAAATGAAGGTACTTGCGGAATTGCTACATCTGGACCTGCATATAAACTATTACGTACAGCATAAGAAAATAAACTGTCAGGTCTATTTACTGCAACATCATCATTTAATTCTGGCTGTAAAGCATTTTTAACAGATAAAGTTGCTGGTAAAGTATTTAAACTATAAACAATTTTATTTACTTTAGTTAATGCTCCAGTATTATCATATTCTTCAACATCATCCTTCATGAAAAATCGTACTGCAAATTGAACATTGCCAGGATGCGCAGTAATTACATTGTCTAAAGGCCAACCAAAACGTAATTTACCTTTTTCAGTTTCAGTATCTTTTAATTTAATATAAGTAGCTCCTTCAACAGTACCACCACTTCCATCTGGGGCAATCCATTGAACCCAAATTTGAACTTTTTCATCAGCCAAATCTTTATAATCATAATATCTATCAATAGAAAAAACTACAATTTCAGCAATTTGATCACTTTGCACAGTATTACATTTACTAAATAATGAGGTATCAATGGTTCTTTTATTTGCATCAATTGTTAAAGTTGGTTCTTCAATAGGAAGTCTAATTAAATAACGTTCATCAAATTGAACGATATCTTGGATATAGGAGAAGAACTCTTCAAGACTGGTTAAACGACCCGCTTCATTTTCTTGAATTACTTCTTTACTTAATAATAAGTTATAAGCATCGGTAAATAATTTTGTATAACCATCTCTATCGCTATCAACACGAATAATCATTCTTAAAGTCCATCCTTTCTTAAATAATTTATTAAAATTAGTAGGGAGTTTCCTCCCTACTAATTATTAGTTTCTTTTATAGTGAATTAATCAATATTACCCTTGATTTCAATCCACTATTCAATATTATCGGCTTGAATGGTAATGCGTCTTACTTTCTTTTCTCCATTAGTTAAATAACAACCATTATCGGCAATTAATTCAAACATTTTTAAATGATTTACACCATCAAGTAAAATCGGAGTAGTAACAGCTCCATTGTAGCCAATATATCTATATACAGGAATCTTTGTCATATTTTAAAACTCCTTTCATTGTAAATCAACATATCTTTCAACTTTATCAACACCAAGATCATCTTCAGTGTATGCAAAATTACTATGAGTATAATATGCTGTTAAAGAATTTTTTGCTCCTCCATAACCAGAAAAAGCATTATGTCCAATTGTAGTTACAGATTGTCGTAAAATAATATAATCTCCAACTGCTGATTGATTATTATCATGTCCAGAGTCTTCAAAAGCTTGAGTACCTATTTTCTTTAATTGACTACCATTGATAGTATCTTTATCACTACCAAAATCAATTATGGCTACATTTGGACAATCACGGAATGCATAACTACCAATAGAAACTAGTGATTTTGGCAATGATGTCAATTCAATTAAGTGACATCCATAAAATGCGTAATCTCCAAGTGTAATTAAGCTTTCTGGTAATTTATTAATTTCTAGTGATCCAGTTCTTGCAGATCCAGGATAAAAAGTTCTTTCTCCAATGTAAGTTATACTATCTAATAAATTAATATATTTTAATTTACGACAATAATTGAAAGCATAACTACCGATATGCTTAAGTGTTGTCATATCTTCAGGGAATTTTACCATTTCTAATTTAGGTATTGTATTTGGCATACCTTTAAAAGCACTATCTGCAATACTTACATATTTAGATCCTGGCATAAAGAAAATATGAGTGATATTTAATGGCTCTTTAATGCCATCTTGGAATGCACCTATTGAAACAACATTTTGAGTATCACCATTTTCTGTATGAGTAGCTGGTAAAGTAACCTTTCCAGTTATCATATGAGCATATTCTTTTTTCAATGAAATTTGGTATCCAACACCATAAGTTTCATTATTAATTTTATTGAAATTAAAATATTTTTCATCTGTAGGATTATCATATACACTCTCTAACTGGAATACGGCATAAAGAGTAATATCACTTACAACTGGGATTGTAGTAATATCTACTAAATAGTCTTCAACTTTTACCCCTTGGTCATAATATCCGCCATAGTTTTCAGTTAAAGTCCAACCACGTAATGTATAACGATATTCATCTGCTGTTTCTAATACTGGATTTGGTTCAATAACATTTGTATGGAAACGATTAGTTAATTCTGGAGTATATTGCACTTTTACTTCCTGAGAGTAATTTTCATTTTGTTTATCAACAAAATGAGCTGTATAATAATGACCTACGAAAGAAGCATAATATGTTTGACTATATTCTCCAGAGGTAATTATACCCCAATCTATACCTTTATAATTTGTACCCCATTTATCAGATTCTTCTGGTAATAAAACATCAGAATAATCTTCTTGATATATTTCATTTGGACACCAACCAATAAAATCATAATGAGTTTTTGAATTGGATGGATCGTATAAATCATAAGGGTTATTAAAAGTTTTATTTCCTGCATTGAAGCTTTCTTGAGAGACTTTTAAAATAGATTCTAAAGAATCATCACCACTCTAATCTGGAACATAACTATAAGATCCATCTGCATTTAAAACAACGAATTTAGCAGAATAAGCTTGAATAACATTAGTTAAGAAAAATCTCATATTAGGATAAGCTGGTTGCATAATATTTGCAATAGTTGCTTCATCTACTGATTCTCCATCACTATTGTCAATATAAACAATTCCACTTAAAGTAGTTGGATTATTTGCATTTTCAACACTACGGAAATTAGTGTCAGTTCTTAAATTATCTATAATTGTATATGCAGATGATTTAATTTTATAAGTGCCATCAGTATTTTTAGAAGCTGCATCAGCAATATCATCTAAGTAATACAATTCTCCACGAGTGATAGCACCTTTAAAAGCAGAATCACTAATATAAGTATATTCAGATAATCCATAATGTTCATCATCTACAAAATATTTTAAATTACTATCATAGGTATCTCCTTCAATAACTTGAATATATGGACACCATTCAACATCAGTCATAGTAAGCCTATTATTAGCAGTTCCTTTTCGTAAATTATAGAATTTTTCAAAAATATCAAAACTTCCATAACCCAAAGAACCGCCTTCAATATTTAAATTCTTTAATGCAGTAGATCCTTTATTGTCAAAGAAACCTTCTATATAAATACCTTTTTCAGCCAATAAATTACCAGTTGCTAAAGTAGTAGGAGTTACATAAGTCTTTAAAACTTTATCTAATAAATTAGCTTCAACTAAAGATAAATTAGTTATAGATGATGGTAAATATAATGTATCCAAAGCTACACCATCTGCAAAAGTAACTTGAGCTAAATTGGAACCAGTAGCTCTAAAATTAGCTAATTTTTCACAAGTACTCAAATCTAAGGTTGGATCAGAACCACCAGCTTGAATAGTGATATTACAGAAATTAGCTTCTTTTAATAAAGGCATTCCAGAAGAGCCTTTACCAGCTGGAATACTAGGTTGATTTAAATAACCATTTTTCCAAGTCATAGCATTATTTATTACTTTTTCGCCATCTTCATTGTAATAATAATCATTAACTACACCATCATGACCAAGTTTTAAACGAGTTAACTTAGAAGCTCCACCGTCAATTTTAAATTCACGCCAATATAAATTACTCATATCCCCAATATCTAACATTTTATCAGAACCATAAATATACATTAACTGTTCTTTATAGTTAGGAGAGCGACGAACACCAGATTCAATCGCAGAAGCTTTAAATGTTATAGGATTAATTCCATCATATTTTTGTGAAGGATAAGCAGCACTGTCATCAGAAACAGTAACATAAGTAGAATAAATTGGTGTTAAATCTAACCAATATTGTGCATCATATGGATGAGTTTTTACAGAAGTTTCAAAACCATTTTCATCTAACACCCAGTATTTTTCATCTGATGGATTACCTTCTAGCCAAATGTCAGAAGTATCTGTTGCATCATTTGCGGAAACACGTCCCCAAATACAGTTATTACCAGAACGAGCATAGTCGCCAACACCTAACCAAGAGTCAATAAAGTCAAGACGTTTTGTTAAGAAAGAACGTCTAGATTGTTTACGGTCACCTTGTAATGCATAAAAATAAGTTCCATTACTATCGAGTAAATATTTACCGTCACGACCCATATAACCTACAATACCTTTATCTAAAAGACTTGAATTGGAACTACCAGCGATATTAGTAATTGTGATATATTTATACCAAGCATCTAAATTAGTTACAATCAAAGGTCTCTGGCCTCTTGTAGCAATATTATTAGTTACATTTTCATCAAATAAATACCAATCTTCAATATAATCAATAGACTATAAAGGAGGATTTGTTAAACGAGTTTCAAAAATAGTGCTATTCTCTCCTTTTAAATGTTTATATTTTTCTAAAATATAAGAACTTCTAAAATAAGAATATAAATTATTCCAAAGAACACTATCAGAAGTAGAATAGTTATCATTTAAAGTAGCATCAATATTAAATGTAAATGAAGGAATACCAGTATTGTTAATGCCTAATTGAGTATCAATATCATAGAAAATAGGATACCAAACATAATCTCCGTCTTTCTTTAAAGGACCCCAAGATGCCATCATGCAGTTTTTACCACGAGAATCATAACATTCAAATACTTCAGTCATAATAAAGTAAGTTGATAAATATTCCATATCAAAATGAGAACTTACTTCTTTTTTAAATTTTTCAGCACGATATTCTTTAGTGTCATATTCATGAACGCCAGAAGAATAAGATACTGGAGAAGCAACATAAAAACTACCAGCATTATATTGTTCTTCTGTTAATTTTCCATCTTCACTAGCCAAGTTTACAGCTTTTTTACCTGCCATAACATCAGCATTAGAAACATTTGGATTATAAGTATAATAAATAGTATTAGCATTATAACTTGTTGCCGGAGCGACTAATAAGTTAGCATGTGCTTTTACATAATCAATATCAGCAGTTAAAACATAATAAGTTTCATTTTCATCAAAAGCTTGGCTAGATAAAGAATATACACCATCAACCAATATATAAAATTTATCGATTTCATATTTATGTTCTTCATCTCCATAAACCATAACTTTTACATAAATAGTAGAAGTTTCATTGGTTTCTGTGTCTACCACTTCTTTTGGCATAAAATAATCTTTGTCTTTGTCATATGTTCCAGAAGTAACTGGAATATATGTATCTCCACTTGGAATATATAAACTACCATCAATAGAGAATGGAATATTACCGACTTTAATTTCTTTATAACCAGAACCATCTCCAGCTAATGAAACAACATTATCTACGCAAGTACTCCAAACCCATTTACATACATCTTCATAGTTTTTATAATAGTCAACCATTTTCTGACGTGCGGCAGGCCATTGAGATAAATCAGAAATATCAATTCCAGTTTCTTCTTTAAATGCATTCACTTTCTTTTCACCCTAAGCACATTCCCAAGCGCCAGATTCATTATTTTTGCCCATTCCATATAAAATATCTAAGAAATCTTCGTTATCATTATAGCGATATTCAAAGCTATCTGCAACAATTGGTACTCCAGCTGCAGTTAAACCAGTTTCATCATCAATTCTATTCTGAGGAGGCATAAAACTTAATTCAACACGATCCCATGGATCACGGAAAGAACAATAAGTTCTATTGTTATTAGAGAATTCCCAACATTCAGCTTTTTTACGGACATCTTTATTATTTAAAAAATTATTGGTTACTCCTTTAGCCGGTTTAAATCCTAATACTTCATCAGAACCTTTATCCAATAACATACGATAATAGCCAATGAAAACATGGCTGCCATCAGATTTTTTATGAAAAGCCATTACAGGGAAACCTAATAAGGATGTTCTATAATCATTCCACTTAATATCAGAATTACTTAAATTTCCAACTGTATTAGTAAATTTAACGTTTGGAACTAAACCATTATACTGATTTTTAATTTCGGTAGTAGGGTTATTATTTTCATCTTTCTAATATTCAGTTACAATAGGATTAATTGCACCAGCTTTTAAATAATCCTATAAAGGATGTTTAGTATAAGCATTGCCTACTAAACTAGCAAAACCAGCATTGTAAGAACCAGAAGATTCCATAAAATCAATCTTCATAGTCCATTTATTAGTACCATTAGTATAATTATTCATATACCAATAGTCCTATCTGGTGGATTCAATATCAGTTTTGTAATCCTATTCGAATGGACCTTTATTTAAGAAAATATGAATTCTTTCAACACCGTCAGAGTCATATTCTGTTTTTGTTTTAATTTTATAATTACGTCTTGGATAATATTCTGAAGAAGTTCCTTGAACAACCAATTCAACATTATCTCCAGTAAAAGATGGACAATGATGCTTATAATATAATTTAATTGCCGCTGCTTTTTCTGCGGCAGTAGCAGTATCAGGATTAAACAAACCATCTTTTTTTGCCAATTCTTCTAATTCGCCTAAAGCGTATGCTCTATCCAATCCAGTATTAACAAAAGTTACTGTAACTGGAATACTAACACTTTTAGACCAAGGTAATCTATCATTATTTCCTGTTTTAGAAGTGTCATATATAATATAAGGCATTGTTTGGTTATCTGGATGAGCAGCGTTCCAAGCAATAACTTCATCAAAGTTTACCTAATATTCTCCAATAGTAGTATTTTCTTTTGCTAAATGTAGCATATCGAAATTATTAATATCAACACGATCAACACAATAATTTCCAACAACTTCTTGAACATCTAAAGCTGTTTCATAAGCACGGAATTTATATAGATCAATGTCACAAGTAGTGCTATCAAAAATGATATTAGAATCTACAGAAAAAGAAGTTACATTAGTGTAAGCGACACCAGTAATAACACCATTTAAATAGAACTAAATCATAGTTCTTCCGCCACTATCATATTTAAAAACAATACTTAAAGAAATTAATTCATCTTCAACATAAGATACACTTAAAGTCTTTGATCCATCTTTAAAGAAAGCATCTTGAGAACCAAAAGCCCATCCAAGAATAGACTGACCAGATCCATTACAATATTTACATACTGCATTGTTTAAATTAATTAATTTCTAAACATAATTAAATTCTATATTATCATATTCACTACCTAATTTCCATTGTAAAAATGCATCATAGTTAGTAAAATCAGATTTTTCATATTCTTCATAATATACATCATCAACAGCATTATTAATTTTATAACGTGTAACATTAGTAATTAAATCGCTATAATTCTGAATATTACGAATTTTAAACATCATCTCAAAAGTATGAGATTGAGTATCTTGAGTATTGCCAGCAAATTCTGTTTTCCCAAGAGGTAAAGTAAATTTAGCTCCATTACTAATTCTTAAAAAGGTACGATTATTATTATCCATCATCCAACCGTTATTGTACCAGTTGAAATTTTCAAAAATAGCATTAAAATTTTCTCCATGAGTATTTGTATAATTCCATTTTTGACGTTTTATTTTTGATTCGTTATTACTACGACCTTTTGGATCAAAATTTAATTTTAAGTAATTGGACTTAGCAATCTCTAAATTTCTGTAATCTTTTACAACCTAAAATTCAATTTCTCGTATGGAACTTTCACGAGCTTCAGTTGTATTTCCACAAGCAATCTAATAACGATTGGTGGCTTCATTATCAGCATCAGAAATTTCCCAAATATAAAATTTATCTCTATCTTCAACAGTTCTTATTTCATCTTTATATTGAACATAGTTTTTATATAAATAAATAGTTGCTTTATTTGGGCTAGTAGGATCATATGCTAAATAAGGAATTTGAATAGAATCGTAAGTATAATATTTTTTATTATAATTACCTAACCAAACGATAGGTATATTACTTCCATCATTAATAGCAACTTCAAACTCTATTGGAGTAACACTCTATTTTCTTACTCCATTAATTAATTGATATAATTCAATTTTAACTGGATATGCTCCGTGTTTACACAATTCTGCCGGAATAGTAATATCAAAAGTCTCAGTGGTTGAATTTGCAGGAATTTTACCACCAACATTTTTGTACTAGTTCGGATCAAGTAATTCTCCATTAAAAGTAATATCTAAAGTTTTATCAATTTTACCTGTAGCATAAACAGTAAAACGAACTTTATTTTTATCAAATGGATCTAAATTAGAAAATGTTGATGCTAATGTTAAAGACATATCTGTAGTAGTTATAATGACTTCTCTAACATAGCTGACTTTATTGTGATTACTACCAGAAGCAATTAATGATAAAACAGAGGTAGTAGATTTTCTTAAATAATTACCAAAATCTAAATAAGTTCTCTATCCACTAGACACATCAAAACTAGAATTAAAATATAGAGAACCATCCTCAGAAGAAGTTCCTTCATATAATTTCCAAGTAATGGTTAATTTATCAGTTAAAGGATTACCATCTTCTCCATTCATAGAAGTTGCAGTAAACCAAATTCCAGCATCAGATCCGTTAATAATATTAGAACTTTCAAGATTTTCTATTATTAAAGATGGTCTTACTGAGGCCTCTGCGTCCGTTCCACTTCCACTAATTGCCAAACGAGTACAATAAAAAATAGAATTAGAAATTCTAATAATTTTATAAAAAGCACCGTCTGTTTCATTTAAAATAATGTCATTCACACTTGGCGAATCAGATGGATTAATTAAATCACCGCGATCAATTTGCCACTCTTCTTGTTTTTTATCTTCAATAGGAGTACTTTTTGCATAATAGATTGCCGCACCTGCTCCACCGACACTAACACGTTTACCATTAGTATCTAAAAATATCTTGCCCGTATCAGTAGCAAAATAAACATTTCCATCTGTTATGGAATAAGCTTTTATTTTAGATTCTGCTCCTTGCACAGGATTAAAAGATAAGGAACTATTCATTATTTTATTCTCCTTTCTCTTATAATAAAAAAAATGGAGAGATGAGAGAAATATTTCTCTCATCTCTCCATCTAAATATCTCTCAATAGATTTTGTTTTTTATATTAGATCGATTAGTCTGTTTTAACCAAAATTAAAATGTATCCCAAACCATTCCAATATTAATTGTATTATCAAGGCCAAGTTGTACATCAATATTACTTGATCCATTCATTTCAATTTCGCCAAGTACGTCTCCCAAATGACTTCTTAACTGAATTGTATTTTTTTCTTTCTCTTCAGAATATTTAATACTTAATTCATTCTCATGAGTTTGAATGTAACCAGTATCTACGATTTGCCATTCAAGAGTACCATTTTTAATAAAACCTGTTGTGCCTTCTTCTTCGGACTCTGCTTCTGTACCATTTGCGATAATTAAATCACCAGCATGAACAATTTCTGTATCAATTATAAAAGATTTAATAGCAATATAAGTATCACCAATTTGCACTCCATCAGATTCTATAGGTAAAGGATTAGTTACATCAACATCTCCAGTAACTCCATCAACCCCACCCTTGAAGCGCATTGCATTTGCAGCTAAAATATGTGAATTAATTTTATTATTTAAAGCATTTGTTGCTTCAGCGAACTAATCATTGGTAGTATAATTATCTTTAATATCTTTTTCAATAGCTGCTATTTTTTCTTCATGTTCATCAACTAATGTTTCTATTGATTCAACTTTATCAATTAAAGATTCTGTCCCAGGATCTCCATCATCGTGAATACCAATTGCTTTTTCTAAAATATCAATTCTTCCTGTATTGCTAAGAATATCATTGGCATTACTAGAGATTGCTTCTTCACTTGCAGTTGCTCTTTTATCTAAATCTGATATTTGTTTTAAAATACCAGTATTAGGATCATTTATACTATCAGTAATATTTTGAATAGATTGTTCATTCTCATTTATTCTTATATCACGCTCTTCTAACTTTTTAAAGATACCTGTCGCTTCTACTTCTTCACCGTTTTCATCAGTGTGGTCAGGAGCACCAACAACATCTTTAAGATCCTGGAAGTTTGAAGATAAAGTTTCAAATTCATCTTTACTAACCTTATCTCCTATTTGTGCAATGAGGCCTCCATCACCATTGATTAAATCATCAATGCCTTGAATGTTATCTGCATTTTGTCCAATTAATTGTTCTAATTCTGCAATCTGACCGTTTTCACCAGTTAATCTCTCTAATTCTTTCTCTAAATCCTCGATATCCTTAGCATTAGTTGCAATTAACTCAGAATTAGCAGCGATATCTTCACTATTCTTTTGTACAGCAGCGTGTAAACCAGTAGCTATTTGCTCTACTACTTCGCCATTTTTAATTTCTGGAACACCAAGCAATTCACTTAACTTATCAACTGTAAGGAATAGACCTGTAGCTTCTTGGCCATCTTTTTCAGGAACACCAACTTCATTAAGTTTAAGTTCTAATTCCTCAACTTTACCAGATAAAGAATTAAAGCTATCCATAGGCGCATTAATTTGAATCCAAGATTCACCATCCCAGCGCATTAAGGCATTAAAAATCTATTTTGTACCATCTGCATTTTCAGTTTTTTCAATAAAATATAAAACATCAGTGCTATAAGGTGGTTTTACAGTATCTAAAAAAGTCTGTAATTCATCAAAGTATAAAACACTACCTTGCATTCTAACAAGAGTATTATCTTTGCCTTCCTATCCAATTCCAAGGTATAAACCGCCTTCATCTGTGGTAAAATATAAAGCTCCATCTTCAATAGCTTTTGAATTTATTAAATTTTGTAAGCCTGCATAAGTACCTCTTTTTAATGACAAACTTTTCTTTAAATTTGTATCAGCCATTATATATTTTCCTCCCTTTTAATTAAATAATATCTTGCCAAATAACAGCATCCCAAAGATCTTTAATTTCACTATCATGAGTATCAATTTTGATTTTATATTGACTCATTAGAGTAGATAAATCGTCTACTTTTTTAACAGCATTTTCAAAATCTTCTTGGTTTGCTTTTTCATTTAAAGCATCTTGTAATCCAGTGATTTTAGAAAAATCAACTGAAACAATACTTAAATGTCCATTAGTAACATCTAATTCTTCTGGTTTAACAGAAGTAATATATAACATACTAGTGAGTTTTGAATATAGCTCATTAGTCAAGTTATTCTCAGATAAACCGACAGTGCTAGAAGCATTTTCATTTATCCACTCTGTTAAATTAACAACATTTTCAGCATTAACTTTACCAGAAATTTCTAATTTTCCATCGGTATCAAGTAATAATGCATCTAATTTCTTTTGATCTGTTTCACTAATCAAACCATAACCTGGTTTAGCATCAACTTTAGAATTTAAAAAAGCTTCTAATCCAGTTACCTTGGCGATCGGCAAATCTTTTAAATATAAAATTTTGTTTTCAATCAAAAAATTAGATTCATCAACATTTTCAATAATTGAAGGTTTTAAAGATAATAATTTTTCTAAATCTGTATTAGAAATTAATCCATAACCCTCTACTTTATCTACTTTTTTTTCTAAAGCTTCTTTTATATCACTGGTTTTTGCATAATCGCTTAAATCGACTTCCCAAGATCCAACTTTTTCTAAAGTTGGAATATCTGCAACAACAATAACAACATATTCATCATATTTATCATCATCCTGCTCTAAACCAGTAGGAACCATAAAAATATATTGGTCAGCATCATTATTATTAGCAATATAATTTTTTGCCTCATCTAAACTATTAACAATTTTTCGTTTTAAATGATTGGCTTCAGAAACTGCTTTAGCAATTTTTTCATTTGTCTCTGTTTTTGTATAAGCATCAATTGGTTTAATCCAGTCTATCGATCCGTTCTTATTTTTTGTAAAATAAGTCCCTTCTTCAGCTTGATTAAACCCAATTAAACTTAATCCTTTATATTCATCATATTCAAATAATTTCTAATTAATATTAATTGAAGTATTTTCATTACTTCCAGAATTTGATATTTGCTATAAAGTTCCATTTGGCTAAATAATATAAAAAGTTGCTTTATTATTTTCTACTACCGTTAAAGTCTAACCATAGTAATAAGTAGATTTTGAACTACCTGCTTCTGTGGCAAAAGAGGCTGCTAATGCTGCAGCTTCATAACTCTCAAAATAACTGCGGGCATCAAGTGGAAAAGCAGAAGTAGGATTAAGACTAGTACTAAAATTTAATTTTCCAAAATTTAAACCCATATATTAATCCTCCTCTCCAATAGTGAACATAAACACATTTGAGGCATCATATGCATTAGCAAAATCAATATAATATACTCTATATTTAATAGGTGTATAATCATTTGCGCCACTTACTAAAAGTTCAATTTCAGTAAAACTATTTAAAATTTGAGAGTATAATCCATTAATATCTATAATAGAAGATACTTTAGGTAAATTTGCTGGATAAGCAAATACAATTTTATATGCTCCAATAGGAATATTTACATTAAACTTATCTCCTGGTTTAATAGTTCCATTAGACGAAGTTAAATTTCGAATATCTTCAGAAGTTAAATTATCTTTTTTTTCTGTTATAGCACCATAAAAACCACTTCTATATCCAGTCATTGGAATAGTAGTTGTGCTACTTACACTACCAGCAAGAATTTGTCCTTCATTATATTTGTTTTTTAAATTAGTCTAAGGAATGGAACCTGCCCCATAATATGCTGTTGCAGAAATAGAATAATTTAAGTCATCTGTAATCAATATATCTCCTAAAGTAGCCGCCGCAGTTAAAGCAGTATTGCCTTCAGTATCGCTTACTTCCCAGCTAGTAGGTATAATTCCTGTTGCTGGACCAAATTCATAAGATCCTGGTTTAAAAGTTGCAGAATATGATGTAGTTATAGTATTACCAACTTCATATTCTTTACCTTGGGCAAAAGTTAAACTTAAAGATGGTTGAACTATTTTTGGATTTTTTTCTTGAACAAAAATAGTATCAAAAACTTCTTTTAAATTTTTCCCGGCTGCAGCAATAGTTGCTTGACCATCTGTTAAGCTAATATGACCTATTTCACTCGTGGTAATTAAATCTTTATCGAAATAAACATTTTCTGCATTATAATTACCATCCATTGCATGCCATTCATCATCATAGTAATAAGCAGTGTATTGCCATTTATCATTATAAATTAAATCTTTTATAATGATAATATCACCAGAAACATTATCAATAGCTTCTGTGGCATCTGCAATTAAATCATTATGTGCAATTTTATCAATATTTTCTAAAGTTAAAATAATATGATTAACTTCAGGGGCGCCCCAAGTACCATCACTCTTTAAAAATAAATCTGTTTGACCGGCCTATGGCGCTGGAACTAGTCCGCCCAATCCAGAAGATATATCAGTTGCTCCAACAAATAATAAATCTTCTAGTGATTTATTAACCCATTGGTTACTATCAGCATTATATACTAAAAATGAATTGTTGACAATATTTTCGTTAATTAAAACATCTTTTAAATCAGTTAAAAATTTAACATTATCAACGCCAGTTCCGCTATTTGATCCAGCAATTAACTTAGAACCAAGATATAAGACTGCATTAGATTCATCTTCTTCATAAATAAAATAAAGAGTATCACTATCTTTTACAGCTAAATTTTTATATGCAGTAGGAGTACCTCTTAAAAATTTAACATAGCGTGCCAATATAATCCCTCCCCTTTCTTTTAAAATTATTTATATATAAAATTCCATTTAAAGAAAAAATATATTAAAATTATAGAGAATCTTCCAATATGGCAATTTTTTCTTCTAAAACTTCAATGGTAGTTTTTAATTTATTAATATCCTCTGTCATAGATTGATAGTTTTTTGCCATAGTTGTAACCAAATCATCCATTTTATTAACAGCTTCAATAATTGTTGATTCCTATGTGGTTAATTGCTAATCTGATCCAACAATATTTAATTTTTTTACTCTGGCATCCAAATCTAGAATTGCTTTAGAAATATTTAACTATTCTTTGCCATCCCAAACTTTATCAGTATTTTTTCTATAAAAATTACGCAATTCATTTATACTTCCCAAAGAAGTAGTAATAGTATCAGAACTACTTAAAGTTGTGAAATATTTCTTTTCACCAATAAAATTTGTCTATTCTGTTAAAGAATTATAACCTGTTTTTAATTCTTCAATAGAGCTATTCTGTTCATTATCATTATTTAAAACTGTTTCCATTGTTGATTGCAAATTTTGAATATCTTCTTCAACTGTTGCAATTGGTAATCTAAAATAATTAAAGTTTTTAATTCCAATAACATGACCAGCTTCATCATATGCGAAAGACGGTGCAAAAATATAATCACCAGCAATAAATGTTTTTATTTCGCTATCTTCTGGAATTTCTTCTTTATTTATAAAACCGATAGGAACTATTGATTCAGTATTTTTACTATCCATAATTGGAGAGTGATAAATTGACATTGTAGCTTCATTATCTGTAGTTAATTTAATCCATTTATTTCCAGTATCAAAATTATAAGTTGAATCTAATCCAATTGCCGAAGTGGTATTATTTGGTTTAATTGGAATTTTATCAGGAAATTCTTCTTTAATTAATCCTGTATTATTAATAACAAATTTTCCAAAAGAATTTGCTAATTGATAAAAAACATTACCATAAAAACCCATTATACTCCACCTCCATAAATTATATCAATTATTAATTTACGCGATTCTGTGAATAAAGCTTTTTGGCTTTCATCTCCATCGATTGATGCTAAACCTGGAAATCTTATAGAAGTAATTCTATTTTTATCTAACATATCTAATTGATAAATACCAGTATTTCCAATAATAATTGGATAATCTCCATTATTTAAATAAAATTTTAAACCAGGAGGACCTTGTATACCAAGAGAAGATACTGAACCATATATATTAAATAAATCTCCAGAAGCCAAATGATCGCCAGTTAAATTAGTAGGATTATTATAACTATCATTATCCTAATAATATCTAAACTACATTATTCTTTTCATTGACTTCCCTCCTTTAAATAATACTTTCTGCGGCTTTAGTCGCAGTAATATTCATAGTACCATTATAGCTTAATGGTAAAGTAATTTTACTAACTACATAATCACCATCTAAACCTGTTTTATCATCATGTAAATAAATACGAACATTAGGTTCAAGATAGTAAACTGGAATCGCAGTAATTGTAGCACTTTCAATACAATATCCATGCTAATAAATTAATTCATCTAATTTATCTTTAGCAGATTTTCCTTGAGCACTAATAGTAAACATAGTATTCATTAATTCTTCTGGAATTTGAATGTATCTATATGCATTAATAATATTTTCTTTATTTATATTATTAGTAAAAACAATCTCAGGAGTTTCTCTAAAATAAATAGACTTTATTGAAGTGTCATTAATTTATTTCGACCTTGATCCAACATTTTTTACACTGAATTGCTAAAGTTCACCTTCAGCATCTAAAAAATCAAACCAAAAATTTAATAACTCGGGATGCTCATAAATATTATAATTCCAATATTTTCGGTCTTCAACATAATTTTCTTGATCTGGATAATAATAATCTTCTTTTATTGTTTTATATTCGTTTAATTCAATATTTACTTCATCTAATTTAATTTCATAAACACGAAGATTATCTTTATTTGAATTTAATGATTCTCGATATAAAAATAATTTCTCTTCTTGTTCAGGAGTGAGAGATTCTAAGACTCCCAATAAGCGGATACTATTTTCTAAATATGTAATATTATTTTTACAACTTTCAATTAATTTATTTAATTCTGGAATAGTTGTTTTAGATATTTCATTAATTTTTATATCTAAATTAGGATAATATAACTAACGCCAAAATCCTTGTAAATCTATATAATATTTTTCATATCCTGTTTGACCAGTTGAATATTGAGGATTTGCTTTAATTAATCTTAATTCAAAATCATCAAGAATATTATATTTGTAATAATCAGAAGCCATTTGATAAATAATTTCTCTCCAATCATTATTATCTTTGTGGAAGGTTTGCGGATTATTATTACCTTTTAAAGTTGTTCCATATTTTTTATTGTATTCAAGAATTTGTTCATTGTCATCTTCAACAGTAATCTAAGTATAAGAAACTGGTTTTTTATCAATCGCATAGCGCATATGTACAGGTATTGCCGCACCAGATGAACCGACCCTTTCTCCCCAGATGGAGTAATCATTACGTAAATTTAATAAATTTGGATTATTATTAAAAACAGTAATCAATTCGCCTCCACTAAAAGTATAAGCATTAATAGAAGATAGCATTAATGCTTCTGTAATTTCGCTATCTCCAGTTTCTTGATTTATTTTCAATGGACTCCACATAGTTGATGTAAAAGATTGTTTTTTCTAAAAAACAAAACGCCCATCTAAATCATAAAAATATTCAAATTCAGTAAGCATATTTTTAATTTTATCCAAAACTGATGTAATGGAATCACCAACATTACCTATTAAATCTCCAGGATAAATTAAATCTGTTACTCGATATCCTGCAGTTTGTCCATAAGTAACTTTAGCAAAGATATAAGGAATATAAGAATTTCCTTGTTTGATATATACTGGTTTAACTTCAGTAGATGTATCATCTGTCAATGAATCAACTAATACGTCTAAGTGAGCTGTATCTATATCATAAAGATGAATTGGATTTGAATTATTTTCTTCATAATATACAACTGTATTATTATTTTCCATTATAATATTATGAAAAATATTATTATCTAAACTTCTATATAAATACATTGGTGTATCATATCTATACTCTAAAAGCTCTAATCCATAAGTATCTAAATCATTGATTGAGATATTCCAATAAGGCTCTCCTGCATAGGTGTGAACTGCATTTTTAATAATATCTTGAATTGGTAAAGAACGAATTGTCCATACTCCATTTTGATCTTCTTCTTCGATTGTTCCAAAATTGACGGAAGATTCTAAACTTCCTCCAACTTCACCATTAAGTAAACACATTTTATCTTTTCCGCTAATGGAAATAGTAAAATTGCTTATTGATCGAGAAGTATTAAAAGATGATATTAAATAAATTCCTTGGTTAAACCAAATAATTTTTGGCATTGAAGCATCAATAAAATTTTCAACTCCAATTTCTAATTTAAACTTAGTATTCATTCCCCAATAGTAGTCATTGTAATTAAAATCTTGTGCAACTATAGTTAATGAACAAGTGCGTCGAACTGAAGAAGCTCCATCAATATTGATAGAGCCTCCAGTCACACGTCCTTCGATAGTTTCAATTGGAGCTTCATTAAACTATAATGCCGTAATTTTAGCATAAATAATTTTATTTTTTTGTTTATCTAGCTAAAGTAAAAAATCTTTGTCATAAAGCAAATTCGACATTATAATCTCCCTCCATTAGTTTTAAAGCATTTGTTAAAACTGTAATATACATATTATAAGAAGATTCTGTATTAGTTTCTTCCCAAATTTTTTTATAATATTTAATACTTTCGTTAGTTAATTCTACACTGTATAAAATAATTTTTTCTTGATATACCATATCTAATATAAGCCCATCTCCGATGCATAAAGAATTAACAGTACTAATTCCCGTTAATGATTCAAAACCACCAGTGGTATAAGCAGATGATCCATTTATATCATAAAATTTAGTTCCTTCAACTTTTAAATTCACATTTTCAGAACCATTCATATTAAATTCAAACGATAAATCAGAAATATTTTTAATAATTGTGGGATATCTGCCATCAATATATTGTCTAGCAGTAGATAAATCTTTACCAAATTCAACTATATAATATAAAGCAGTTGGAATTGCTTTATTAGCATCAAATTGTATTCCACTATTATTATAAAATAATTCTCCATTAAGACTGTATATATAAATAATATCTCTTGGTTGAATTCGTATATAATGAAACATACCAGTTTTTTTGCGTATATCTGTAATAGTGTCAATATAATTAATATTTATTCCATCACCAATTACTTGAGTAATTTTATCTTTAATATCTATATTATAAATATAGCTAAAAGTGTCAATACCTTCATCATAATATCCATACGTTAAATAAGCATTTTCTCCCCATTCTGTTAATGGAGCTATTGAAATTAACGGAGTAGAATTTAATACATCGTCATTAAAAATATAAGTTCCTGTTAATCCTACACTTAATTCATAGCTATCTAAATTAGCAAGCTTATATTTAAATAAAGTCCTTGGAGTTGCGGTAATAGAAGCCATATAAGCATATGGAATAATTATAGTTTTTACACTCTCATCCTTTAATAAATAATCTGAATAAGAATCATAGTTTTTACGACTATCACTTTCAGGTAAATTATTCCAAGACTCTTCTGATAAAATATTCTTCATATTAGCAGGAGGATTATTTAAATCAATACGCTCTAATCTCATAGTTCTCATTTCAGTATAAGCTGGAGTAGAAAATCCGTAAGACTATAAATTATTAAAATCACATTCAGCAATTTCATAAGCAGTGCTTGTAAAAGTGTGTAACATACGTCCAAGAGTATCATTAGGCGTTAAAGACGTATTCATTAGACGTATAATATAATTTCCTTCCGCTGGTGAACGAAATAGTTTTGGCTATCCATTTGTCAACCAAGATAAAACATCTAATTTAAACTATCGTTCTAAATAATAATTTTCTGGTGTTATGTGAGTGCGGCTAATATCAAATGTTTTTGTATTATTCGGGGCCGCAGTTGAACTTCTACATAAATTATCAACTTCATATAGATTTGTTAAAAACAAATTATTTTCGTCAGTTAATAAGGATAATAAACCAGAAATCTAAAATTCTTTATATTCTACATTTCCATTTCTGAAAATAAAAGGATATTTTCCTCCAATTGTATCTGTTTTTGTTTCCAGAATAGTTTGTTTAAATGAATTTATTTTTGGATTGAAACGAATTTTTAATTGACGTTCACCATCCCATAAAAAGGCATCTTCAAAAGGGCAATAGACAGGACCCTCAATATTCTATAACCTATCCGAATATAAGCCTTTTGAATTATATGCCTAAATTGCATATATATAATGAACGCCCTATTCAACAGTGTGATCTTTACAAATTAATTTAGTAGTTCCAGCATTCCAAGCAGATAAATAAAATTTTGTTAATTCATACCAACTATCATAATTATCTGCGGAACTAGAGCGCAATAAAACAAAAGAGCCATTAATTAAAGTTTTTGAGCCATCACCAACCAAATTTAAAGAAATGTATCCTTCGTCTGGGTTAGCAAGTGCACTTAAATTGGCATGAATATTAGGAGGAACTAATTCCGAATCAATAATTGGATATGTATTACTTGTTAATGGAACTATTTGTCCGCCACCATTCATTGTAATAACATTATATTCAATTGAATAAATTTCATTTGGATTTAATTTTTTTCTAACAGTCCAACTATCAGAAGATTTATTGGTCTCTAAATCTTTTGAATTATTATGAATCTATCTTCCACTAGTTGCAACTAAATTATTTTTTTCATCATATAAATTAAACTCGTATGAATAAACTTTTTCAGTAATATCTGCACCTTCTAAATCCTAAGTGTATGTTCCGACATAAGTATATGTATTTATAGTTATATTACCACTTTCTCTTCCAGCGATTTCAATTTTTGGTTCTGAAATACATTTGATAATACCTACACTAGAATAATAACCAAGATCGGGTTTTTCCGGATCGGTTACATCGTCTAAAAAAGCAAGCTATATTTTATAATACTATCCTACCATGGGGGTAAAAGGTAAATTAAAATAAGCCATATAGTTACGAGTATTACTATCATAATAAATCATATTAGTAGTACAAGTTGCTTTAACAGTATTTGATTGGACTGTTTTAATCAAAATCTACATTGAATTAAATTGATTTCGACTTACCGCTTTATTTAAATTAAATGGAATAATCATTTGATATGGAGCATCACTATATACTTGACGTTTTCCAATGAAAGCAGGTAATTTACTACTAATCTGAGGAGGATTTAATTTTGCCATAAATAAAACTCCTTTCTCTCTAATTTTTAAAATAAAGGGAAAAGATAACTTATATCATCTTTTCCCTTAATATTAATCAATCATAAATAAAATTGCTTCCATCTATCCAGTAGTTAAAGATATATCATCTGTTAAACTAGTCATTGGGATTGTATAAATAGTTACCTCTTGTTCCAGTTTAAGTAAATCATTTAACTCATTTTGAGCTTCTCCAATTTTATCATGTGTAATGTTAAATTTTTCTCCATCTTCACTTGGTTGACCATAAAATTTAATAATATTCAATCTACTTTCTTCAATATCTTGAGCTAATGCTATTAAAGTATTTTTATTTTTTTGCAAATAAAAATTAAATTTTATAGGCAGTCTCTAAGTATTATCTTTAAATGCCTCATTTAAATTTAAAGCATAAGTATAAATTTGTTGATTTGTTAATTTCATAATCCTTTTTCTCCTTAATTAATCGATATTATCTAAATTTATTTTTATTACACCAGAAATTTCACTGGAAGCATCACAATATTTTTCAATATCATAATAATCAACTTCTTCTCCAATAACATCATAACTATAATCACTTCCAGCTTCATAATATGTTTTAGACGTACCATCCGTAAAATTAATAGTAACTGGAGATCCTAGTTTAGTACCCGTCTTTGTCTCTCCTTTTTTATAAGCTGTATGCTGGTTGCCTCTTGTATATAAAGTTGTTGGAGGATTTAATATACATGAAATTGTAAATTCACCATCCGCATCAACAGTACCAGTTTTTGAACCATAACTAATTGTCCAAACGCTGCCTTTTCCAATTTTAAATGTTTGATTTGTTGATACGGAAAAATTAAAAACCGGATCATTACCGCCATTACTTGCGCCCAATCCCTGGGTTTTATTTTTTAATAATCCATTAACAAAATCTAATGTAACCCAGCCTTCACGTCCATTTAATCTAAATCCAGTAAAAACTTTTACATTAGACGCTGATGCATATGGAACATTAAATTTGTCGTCTTCACCTCTATTGTAAAATCCATCAGATTTTATCATAGTGTCTCCAACAGTAATTGTTCCTGACTTAATGGTAACATCACCAGAATTTGTAACCATAAACTATGGTTTAATTTCCTCTCCATCTTCAGTAACACCACCACCCAAAGAAATACTACCTTTTAAAATTGATATCCCTCCGCTATTAATAGTACAAACGTCTTTAATGACTATACTTCCATTAGCTGTACTATCAAAAACTATATTTCCATTTGCACTCTATAAAGTAGATCCTTCCTTTGTTGTATTATCAACATTACCAATAATCCATCCACCAATTGTACCTGTTTTCGCTTTAATAGTACCGGTAATATTCGCTCCTACTGCAGTAATAACTCCATCTTCAATTTTTACACTATTACCATTATTTTTTTCTGGAACCGAAGAAATTGAGCCATCACTATGTAAAGTAATTCCTTCTGCACTTAACATATTTTTATTAATAGTCCAACCACCAATATTACCGCTCGCACTATAAAGATCGCCACTAGAACTCACTCCAAAATATTCTCCCATTTTAAGAACAATATTGTCTCTATCTATTTCATTAATTTTAAACCCTTGACCAGTATCACTAATATAAATATTTATTTTTCCATCGGCTTTAGTAGTTAAATCAAAATTCTATGAAGCCATACTTAATGAACCACTACCACTAAATTTGATATAATTAGTTGAATTTCCAATATCTAAATAATTATCAAAATCTCCTGGATTACTGTTTAAAATAATGTGAGAACCAATCAATGATCCTCCTTTAAGCTTAAAATTATATGAATCAATTAATCCATTTGTTAAATTAATTTTTGTTCCAGAAACGCTTTCACTATAATTATTAGTTTTTAAATAATAGTTATCCTATGAAACATAAAATAGATTATTTCCATCATCACTTTTAATTACAAAATATGGATGAGATCCTACAGTGGAATCTAAGTAAATATTTTTAGATATTAATTTTAAATTATAAGAATCAATAGAAGATCCATATAAATCAATTTTAGTACCACTACCCTAATTATTTAAAATTCCATCATTTATATTAAATGATCCTGGTATATAATTTTCTGTTTGTAAATAATATCCATCTAATCCAATATGGATTAAATCTTTATTATTCCATTTACTATTTTTATCTTTATTGGGTGTTGAAATTCTAAAATATGGGTCACCATTATCTTTTGCTAAAGCATTTAATGTAATATGTGCCTAATATCCATCTCCAGTATAAGCTTTCTATTTTGAATTATAATCAGAATTAGTAGCAGTTGCTCCTCGCATATCAATATAACCGTCGTCAAGATCAATTAACATACCAGCTGTTTTTTTACTAGCATGATAAGAAGCACTGCCAATTGTTCCTTTATCACCATCAATTATAATGCGTCCTCGACCAGCCTTACCAAAAAATGCTTTACCATTCACTCCAAGATAAAAACTTTGTGCTCCATCATTAAAACCATAAATACCGATACCGGTTTCATTATCTGGGCTAAAATTACCTCCACCGGCAATGTCTCCCATTAAAACACCTTCAAAAGTATTATTTTCAGTTTTAATACCTGCACCGAGCATAGTACTCATAATAGTACCATTTTCTTCGTCTATTTCAAATTTTCCGTTCCATTCATTTAAAGTAGAAGAAGCATATTGATTTTGAGTAATAATTATAGGTTGTGTCCAAACTATTTTACCTTTGACTTTACATATAGCGACAGGAATATAAAAAATATCATTCTCATAACTAAAAAACATTGGAGCTGGTGTTAATGTATTATCACTATTTAAAATAGGCATATAAGCCAATACATTTTGGTTATTATTTTTAGTTATTCTATTTCCAGCATTATCATAATAAACCAAGGACCAAACTTGATTTTCAACTTCAACATTTTCTTCAAAAATAATATTTCCATCGGAATCTTTTTTCCCGCTATCTACGTATTTAGCATATAATTTAAAAGGCTCTTCATTTAAACGACTTAAAGTACCCTGATTATTATATACAATACTAGTAGGACCAGACATATAATAATGTTTATTATCACTAAAAGCTACAGGATATAAATGACTTAATTTAATAATTCTTTTTTCTTGTTCTGAACGACCTTCTGTCTAAAACTCAACTGAAGCTTCTGCGATACCCATATATTTATTATCATTTTTATTGATTGGAATATTAACAGACCACTACTTACTTTCTGCAATCGGCTAATATAAAATAGGGCTTGGAACATCTTCATCTTTGACTTTAGCATACCATTTAACCTCCAGTGAATATGGAGAAATTTCTTCCTCCCCTTCTTCTGGAAGTGCTAGTTTATCAGTCATTTCAATTAATTCATTTTCAGCATTTCTTAATGATAAAATTAAATTTAAATCTCCATCAATTTCATCATCAGTTTCATCACTATCAGATAAAACTGCCACCTAAGTTGTAGCTGGAGTCATAACAAAAGTATATTTAGTTCCATTTGATCCAAAAGTACTAAATGTAAAAGAGATTTCTCCTTTTGTAACTTTTTCCTTTCCTCCTGTACCTATAACATGGGCTTCTATCTAAATAGTATTATTTTGCGCGCTTGCCTCATAATAAGGCTTAATTTTATAAGCAAACTATCTATCAATTTCTTCTAATGTAATTTTCCAATCTTTAGCATTTGTTCCGTCTGCATTTTTAATTACATTACCATCAATATCAACAGCATCAATTTGCTCTTTATCATAACGAATTTCCTTATAGAAATAAATGTAGCCATTTCTACTATAAGGTGTTTTATTAGAAATATTTTTAATTATTGTTTTTACATTTTTTAATTCACCTAAAGATTTATTTAATGTAATTGTTTTCTTTTCCTTATCCCAAGCTTCTATTTTACTATTTTTAATAGTTCCATCAGATAAGTTAATTGTATCTAATAAATCATCACTATAAGTGTAAATTAAAGAATCTTTTTCTCCACTTAAAGTTAATGAAATAGAAGAAATACCATCACTATTAAATCCTAAATCATTTATTAGGTAATTAATATCATATGTTAACATAGTAGAAGTTGTTGGAATATACCAATAAATACCGGCACCAGCAAGTGCTTCATCACCAACTAAAATTCCATCATAAGAAACTCTTAGCTATCTACTTCTACTTTCATCAGCTATATTAACCAAATCAAAAGCTGAACTATATGACTAATAATGATCTTGTGAATATGTACCATGTTCAATTTTTAAAGTATCATTCGCATCAACTTTAAATTCATCAGGAATTGAATCTGCTTCAGTATTAATAAAAGTTATTACATTACTTACTATCATTTCATGATTGTAAAATAAAACAACCTAATATCTTTCCTCTGGTGTCCTTGGATCCATTCTACGATATAATATCTAAGCACTAGAAGGGCTATGAGGATAATAAGTAATTTGTTTATCATCTTTTTCAATTACCTAACCTATTTCAGTTGGTAATCCAAAATTTTTTAAAGTAACATCTTCAACATATTCTTCGTATGTTTCATATTTTCCCTTATCTTTTTCCCAAGCTTGCTCGTCCATGAAATTACTATCTACTAAAATACGCTCCCAATTTGTTCCTAAAAAATTAGCAAACTGATATTCTTTATTATTAGCAAAACAATATTCAAGATATTCTTCATAAGTATCATGCTCTTTTGTTTGAAGCTCTTTCCATTCATCCATAGTTATTGGAGCAATATAATTTAATTTATATCCCTCTTTATAACGATACCAATAAACGCTATATTTATTGGCATATTGACTTAAATCAATGTTACCATATTCTACATATTCACTTTTATTTTTATAAGTTTTTAAAACTGCAACATCTTCTAATTCTTCTTCATCAACTATAACAGTATGTACAATCTAATCCAAAGAAACTTTAATTGCAGCTATTTCTTTTCTAATTTTTGGAGCATATGTATTATAAACTCCTTTATACCCAGATAAAATTTGTCCTGCCGCAGTTTGCGTTTGCATCTTTTTTAAAAAGTCTTCAATTTCTGTAAAGGCTTCTGTAAACGCTTGAATATAAATATTATAATAATCCGCGGTATTCCAAGTTTTATCCCACTGAGCTTCTCCAGTATCATTCTAAATATTATAACCGTATTTAAGAACTCCATCATACATTTTTACAAGATTTTGAGTTGCTTCTTTAGCTATATCTTGACATTTTACCAAAATAGCTTTTTCTTCATTGACTACTGTTATAATTTTATTTAAATCTTTAATTAAATCAGTTTCTGCAATATATCTAGCTAAAGTCTATAAAACCTAACTTAAATTAGTCGTTAACGCTTCATAAGCTGAAACCATATATTTTTCTGATTCATCGATATTGGCAGCTAAAGTTAAACTTATTTTATCTGTAGGTATAATACCTTTTCCCTTTTGATTCATTAAACGATTGTCGGCATAGCTTATTTCATTATAATTAATTTCATCATATGGAATAATTTTTCCTTCTTTATCTAAATCAACAATTCCATCACTAAAACCGATATATCCATCATGTTCATTTTTATTGTACCAAACAAATCCTAAAAATTTATCATTAGTTTCATCGCCTATTCCATCTTTATAATGATAAATTGAAGAACTTGTTGTATATAATTTTAATGAATTATCTTCTATTTTAGTTAAATCACTACCAAAACCAATAGTAATATTTTTAAACCAGATAGGATTTTTTTTATCAGCTCCAAGTAATTCATTACCTTTTTTTGTTTTAAAAGGAACTGTATTCGCAATTAATATACGATTATCATCTACTGTAAACTATCTAGCTTGATAAATTGATAAAATAATCTCTGTAACAATTCCCTCAGAAGCAACAGTAATTTGTTTTTCCTAATGAGAATCAATAATAAATGAATACGGATTACCAATCATTTCACTACTATCAAAAGTAATATATTTCCTAATTCTTTTATTACTATTAACTTCTGGCTATATAAATAACTCTAATAATAAACCGTAATTACCAGAAGCAATTTCAGATTCATTAAAAAATTCTGTCTAGAAATCTCCTTGTAATGTAATTACATTATATATTCCATTAGATTGTAATGTATAATATTCACTATCTGGAGTGATTTTTTTACTCCAAATTGTCTTTGGATTAGAATAATTAGCATATAATACAAAATCATCTATGGTGTCGAGTGTAGATTGGTTATCTTGCATTGTAGTTCCAAGAGGAGGAATGTAAGGAATAACACTAATTCCATCTCCATCTACGTATTTTCCTTCAATGAACTTTTTCTGACTCCAATCGCCATTTAGAATAGTAATTCGAACTTGATCGTCTATTTTATAATTTATATCATTTGTATAAGCATCAAATTTAATAGTTCCATCTGATACAATATAATGACCCTTTTGTTTATCGCTATCATCTATAATAGTAGCAATTACTGTAGTATTATAAGATAAATTAGACAATCTTTGAGTTAATATAATATCAATTGATTGAAAAAATTGTTCAACATCGAATGCCATATAACTCATATCTCCTTTCTCTCCTTAATCTATTATACTATAAAAATTTAAAAAAGTCAATTTTTTTATTTAGGCCAAATAAGAAAAAGGGTAGGTTTTTACACCTACCCTTTAAAATTATTTTCTATTTGCATACTAAGAGGCTTTATTAATTAAATTATTGAAAGCTTCTTCAATTTCATTTCTATCCTATACATTAGGGAAACTAGCTTCAATATGAACTTGTTGTTCTACTGTCTAAGTTCCACCTTGATTAAATCCAGGAGAAGACAATAACCCACCAATTTGCGCATTTGCAGATTGTAAATCTATTGCTTCAAGAATATGATTTAGTAATTCAATACTCATTAAAAGATTTTCAGTATCTTTAGCATTTAATACTATTTCTTTTTGATGTAAAAAAGCCAATTTGCCATACGAGCCAGTCCAATCTCCAGTATATCCACCAGTTTCTAAAGCAGCTACCTAACTCTTTTTAAACCATCCAGTAACACCAGAAGATAAGCTATGATGACGAACTTGAACCCATTCACCCTACTCTGACAATATAGTATATACAGGATCATTTCTATAATACTGACGTTCTCCAGGAGATCCAGCATAATCATGGATCATTGCAGTACCTGCGTTAATTTGTCCTCCTGGCGAAAATCCTTTCACACCTTGAGATCCTGATCCGCTATTATTTGCTCCACTATTTATACCATTTGACTGTGAATTACTAGCACTATTATCATCAGATTCTTTTCTAATTGTTTGACCAATTGATCTAGCAAGTGCCTCTGAAGCTTTTATAGTGGCATTAATTTCTTGATGTAACTTAATATATTCACCAGTTAATAAAGAAACTTGTTTTATTTCCTCTGCCATTTTAGGAATTAAAGTATTCTAAATAGTTTGAGCCAATGCCTTATTCTCTTTAGTAATATCATTAGTTTTTTCTTTTAAAGATACTAAATCTAATCCAACTTCGCCTTCTATTCTATCAACTTCTTTTTCATATCTACCCATAGCTCCTTCTACATCTGAAATATATCTATCAACAGACTCCATCCATCTTTCAGTCTAAGTGGTCATATGAGCAAAATCGCGAGTCCAAGACTCAGACATTACTCTACTATCTGCAGATAAAGCAATGGTTCTTAAACTAGAATATTGCATTAATTTTTCATTATAATATTTTTCTAAGGCTTCCATTTTTGCATGATATTCTTCTTTAGAAGCAATTTCACCATTATACCAAGATTCAGTTAATTCTGTAATAGCATCATTCATCTCTTGCAAAGTCTAAATATAACTTTCAGTATATTTGTTAGCTCCATCTAAAGCAATATTATAAAGTGCATTTTGAGCATCTTCTAGTTCTTGTTGAGCATTAGTAATCTCATTTTGATCTGCTGTATACACATATCCAAAATTACCTTCTGCATCTCTCTATAAACGAACAGTTGATTTGGCCTATTGCGCTTCTTCAAGGGCAATTTCTGCGAGTAATAAATCATATTTAGCCTATTGAATATCTAATTCAAACTAACTTAATTTATTTTGATTCTATAATTGATTTGTTTCATTGATAAATTGTTTCATTCTACGCTTAGCAACACTGTTTGTAGTTTTATCAATTTCTTGTTGAGCGCTTCTCATCAATTTATTAGTTTCATAAATTTTATTTGTAGTAGTTAAATATTCTTCCTAAAGACTATTAGTACGATTTAATTGAGTTATCATATTATCTAAAGTACCAAACTCAGCAGATAGAGATTTATTTAAAATATCAGCTAACTCAGCTAATTCAGTTTCTAAAAGTTCTTTTAAAGACTCTGCCCATGCTTCTGCATCAGATAACATCTAATCTTGAGCTTCATTAGCTGCATTCTACGCATCGAGCCATTCCTACTGAATTACGCTATATTCATAACTATCTTTATCATATGTTGTTTCATCCAATATTTTTTTCTTTTCTTCCGCTTCTTTTGCTAACATTTCATAATTAGCTTTAGAAACTGCCGCAGAGTTTTCTGAAACTTCAACCTAAGCAGATAAAACTGTTTTCATACGCTCAAAATCTTTAGATTTACCAAGAAGATTTAATAAAGTACTATAATGATCAAGAGTATCAGTATGATGATCCATTAAGGAAGTATATTTTTCCAACTCTTCAGCAGCAGCTGCAAGTGTATCACCATAATAGTGTATCATTTCTTTATTAAGCTCTTGTAAATTGCCAAGATTTTCATAAAGTCCGTCCTGTACATCTTGAAGTCCTTCAATAAATTGTGCCTAATTAATTAGAGTTCTTCCAGTAGATGGATCAATGGTTGTATAGCTCTCTGTTAAACGATTATATTGTTCTTGATAATCTGTTAAACTATCCATATAAACACCTAATTGATTAAATCCATTTTCATTCTGACCAACCATTAGAGCTATTGCTTCAGCCATACCGAAGAAATCATCTTCTACCTTGCTTAAATAATATTCAAGTTCTTTTAATTGCGTTTCATTAACAACTAAATCTACTTCTAATTCAAGGTTAATTTCATCAAATTTTTCCTATTGTAATTCAAGAATTTTATCTTCAATTTCATTATCAATATCTTCTAAAGTTTCTCTTGTTTCATCATAGATACCAATAATTTTTTTAATTTCATTAATCTTATATTCAATATCATCAAGAGCCTTTTGTTGGGTTTCAGTTGGATCTGAGCCCGCTGCACTTTCTGCCGCTCTTAATTGTTCATGAAGCTAATTCATAATAGCAGTATAATTTGCTATATTACCATTACTATCAAATGAAAACTATGCTCCGATACCAAGTCTATTTGCCTCCGCTTGAAGATTTGCTTGATCCTAAGCTAGATATCTCTCTGCTTCAGCTTTTTTCTCACGAAGAAGACCAATTTCTTTCTTCATTTCATTTTGAACTTCACGCATTTTTTTTATACGTGATGGTCCCCATAATCCATCCGCAGCTCGGCGCGCATCTTCCATTGCGTCAGCAGTATCATCAATTTTATCAGTTACTTCTTTATAACGCTCAACAGTTTCTGATTGATGAGTTCTTTTAGGTTTTTTAGATTTTCCTCCAGTTCGATCTTTTGGAGCTTCAATTTCTACTCCACCACCTCCAGAATATATAGTATCTTTACCATCAATATATGGAATTCTCATTGAAGTTCCTATATAAGCTGAAACTTCAGATTCATTACTAATAGGAACCCATTCTTCGTTACCATTCTCATCAAGTCTTGTAAACCCACCATTAGAAGCAATAGATTGAGTATGACTATCAGTTATTTCAACATCTTTATATTTTATCTCTGGAGTAAAACCAATCTTGGATAAAATGTCATTCATCTAATCAACAGTTATTAATCCAGCCTCTAAAAGAGCATTAAAAGCATCTGTCATTTCAGTGGAGTCTAATGTCATTCCAATTTCATAATCAGGCATATTATCAAGCCAACTCATAATAGCCTAATATTCATTTTGAACTTCTGAAGTATCTATATCTAAATTAACTATGAAGCTTTTTGCTGCTAATCCAGTTAATTTTTCTATAGCTCCATCAACACCATTATATATATCTTGAATAACAGACCAATTACTTTTTACAAAATCAGCTGGCAATAATTCTACATCAGATAAATCCCAATTCATAATATCAGACAAAGACTTATTTATATCTGGCATTATTTCAGCAATTTCATCAATGGTAGCATTACTGTCTGTCATTACATCAGTCCATTTTTTCCAATTGGAACTTAAAGAATCAAATCCTCTTGATAACTTAGTTTGAACAATGGCTAATTTATATGCTTCTTCTACAGTATATCCCATAGCCTCAGCAGATTTAGCATAATACTCCGCCTATTTTATATCTAAGCCTTCTTTTTCAATCTATGTTTTAAAAACTGATTTTAAAGCTTTATCAAAATCTTCTTGTTCAATACGACCTTCGTTTAATTTTACATTTAATTCATCAATCGTTGTTGCTGATGAAGCAATTGCCTCGCGAGTGTTTTTTAAATCTTCATCCACTTGCTTTTGAGACTCACTTAATTTACCCCAAGATTCTATATTATTTTCAACAGCTTTATTTATTTCTGATAAATCTTTAATAGAAAGATCTTTATCCTCGATTCCTTGACGCCATTCTGACATTTGATTTTCATCATCATATCCAATAGCTTCTAAATAATCGAGTTGTTGTTGAAGTTTATTTTCATCTATAGACACCTAAGAATTATCAAATGCATTAGTTCTTCTATCGCTTAAAGATATTCTTCCATTTGTAGTATATGAGGAACCAGTTATAGATTCCTCTCCGCCCGAAATTAAAGTATCTATTTTATTTTTCTAAACATTTAATTTATCAACAGTTTCATCAAAATTATCTAAAGTAAATCCATTTACTAATTTATAAAAATCTTCAGCATCTCCAATTAATTTATGAGATCCATCAGCCATTTGCATAAAATAAGAATTAACATCGTCTCCAACCATTTCTAATAAAGTCTTATATTCTTCATTAGTAACAGTATCTCCCTCTTCAAGATCATCAATTATTTTATGTAATGAAGCATATACTTCAGTTGCTTTTCCAAGAGTCATAGCTCCATCTGACATTAAATTAATTAAACGTTCTAGAGCGCTTTCCAATCCATCACATTCAATACCAGCCTCTTCAAGTAAAGGAATTAATTCTTCTATGGTAATAGTATTCCAATCTAAGCCACCAAGGATCATAGCAAATTCATCGGATTCATTACCGACGTCTTTAAGCATAGATTCTAAAGTACTTAAGCCTTCTTTTCCGCCTTTATTAAAAGCTTGTTGTAAAAGTCCTCCCAGGGAATCAGCTTCAGACAATGTAAACTCTTCTAAAGCTCCACTCTTCTTTAAGTCCTTTAAAGAAGCTTCAATACTTTTACTATAATCATTTGCAATATCATACCAAGAATCTTTTCCATTAGTAACAGTCTCATTAAATGCATTAATAAAAGCTTCGGCAGATTCAAATCCCATTTGCTATAGCTCTTCAGCACTTAAATTATCTGCCACAGCTTGAATATCATAATTTTTATCTAATTGACCAATAGTAAGATTATTAACATCTTTGGTTACGGCTGCGGTAATTGCAGCTGCAGATGTTTCTCCAACTCGATTCATTGTTTCCAATAATGAGTTTGCATTTTTAGCTAATTCTTCATTAACCTATGCTGATGCCATAACTCTCTTCATAGCATCTAAAGAAACAGTTACTTCTTGCCCACTTGAATCTCTATATACAAAATTTCTATTTTTATCAGTTCCAGTAGTATCTAAAAGATCATAATTATTAATTCCAGCGACTTCAGCATATTGTCTGAAAATTTCTCTAACTTCTGCATTAACGCCAGTAGCTTTATTAATTTTATCTGTTCCCCAACCTTTATCTTCTAATGCTTTTATTTTGGCATCGACTTCTTTATCAAGACCTTCTGCAACCACTTTGGTAATTTGATTAGCATAGTCAGATTCTTGAATTGCTTCATTTGAAGATAAAACAGAAGAAGCAATAGTTTCATTTTCTAACTTTGTAGCAGCCGTATTTTGCTCTATTGCTTTTGTTAACTTTCCAAATTCAGGACCCATTTCCGCAATTGCGTCAACCCAACCTTGCGCATTTGCTATAATACCTTGTTCGCTAAAATAGCTTGATAACATTGCTTTTTGGTCAGCCTAAGTCATATTTGCTAATTTAGTAGCATTTTCTGAAATATAATTAGCTATATTAGATGATACATCCTAATCAAAAGAAGTTCCTTCAGTACCATATATTTTATTTAATGAATTTGCAAAATCTTTTTTATCTACTTTTATTTGAGCTTCACGAACATTTTGATTTCCAAGTGTTGCTGCGGTTTGAGTATTTACAATAGCAGTATTTGCTTTATTAAGTAATTCCTCTTTTGCCCAATCAGCAACAACCATCTCACCATTTTCTCCATAGGTAATTGCCTTTTCGCCAGCGTCATTAGTCATTGTAGCCAATTCAGGGTATTCACTTAATAATCCAAGTACCTCATTATTAACTTCACGTAAAGCATCACGCCACTCTTGAGTACCTTTGGTACAGTCTTCAAGGGCTTTAACTGCATTGTCATAATCATTAAATGCAGATTTCAAATCTTCAGCTGCTTGTTTAGCTTCATCTAAAGCAGTACTTAATTCTTCAGCTTCTTTTTTTGCAGCTTTCAATTTACCTTCTGGCGAAGCAGCTTGGATAGCCTTAAAAGCAGCAACCAATCCCCAAACAATTAAAACTAAAGATGTTATTGCAGCAACAATTAATAAAGTTGTAACTAAAACTGGAGCTACAACTGCCTAAGTAGCTATCCATGCAACTACATTAGCCCATAAAGAACTTGTTTCGCCAGCTTTTGCTCCAGTAGTTGCAACAGAAGCTCCTACAATTTGCCAATACTATTTTAATCCTTTATTTTTAACAGTCTACAATAAAGTTTCAGATAAAATTTTCTATTTATCTGAATTTGAATCTGCATTTTTTAATTTAGTTAATAAAGCTGTAGTAAAAGCTTCTTTCTCTTCTTCCGCAATTAAACCTTTTTTTACTGCTGTTTTAGCTATAAGTGTTGTAATATGCTCAACATCACTTGTTTTTTCCAATTGTTTTGCAGCTCTTGTTATAAAAATAGCATTTGATTCTTCTTGCAAACTAGCAACATAAGCTTTATTCCATAAGATAGCTTGCATTAAAGATGTATTACTAATAGCAGTAACAGTGTTTAAACTTTTTAAAGCTCCTATTACCGAAGGAACTAACATACTAATTGACATAAGGGTAGTAGTTATTTTTTCACCTACGCTTAAATCATCATCATTCCAAGCTGAAAAAATAGATCTGCATGATTGAGCTGCCATAGCAACTTGACCCAATCCCGCAGCAGTCTAAGTAATTCGCTCAATTCCTGTTACCACATGTTTTGGATTAAATTCTTCTATCGTTTTATTTACAATTTTTTGTTTTTCTTTTAATTCATCTAAAGCTTTATTAGTTGATTTTGCATTTGTCTCTAAATCTTTATACCTCTATGGATTAATCTCCTAAAGAACTTTAGAAAAATCTTTTGCTTCAAGTTTTGAACTCTTTAGAGCTTGTTCTACTTGATCTAAAGCTTTTTCTAAATCATCATAATCTTTAGCTTTATAAAGATTTGATAAAGCATCTTGCATTTGTTGAGATTCTCGCACTACTTCTGGCATTGAAGCAACCGCCAAATCTATAGAATTTCTAAAACTTACAAAAGAAGTTGCATTTTCTTCAATAATAGACTTGTTTCCTTTCATTCGCTAGCCTAAATCTTGAAGAGCACCGCTATAAGACTCTTGAATTGCTGTATTTAATACATTTAGCTAAGTAGTTGGATTAGATAAATCTAAACTATCTCCCATTTGTCTAAATGCATTATCAACCTAGGCGGTTGATTCAATTAAAACTTTTTGGGTTTCTTGATATTGTATAGCTGCATCCCTAGCTCTCATATAAGCATTAACTGCTGCATTAATATTAGCATCACTGCCATCATCTCCAACCGTATTATACATAGATTGTTTATAAATATCTACATTACGGTCAATTTCTTTCTTACCCTAAGAAGCATTCTCTTGCCCAAAACCAATTAATTGAGAAGTTTCAATTTTATCAAGAATAGCATCTTTTTCCTATTTTAATTTTGTAATTCTATCAGCAACTTCTTGTGTTTCTTGCTATTGCAGCTAAATCATATTTAATTCTTGAGAATATCTCTATTTTTCAATCGCTGTTAAATTGTTTTCAACAGATTGCATTTTTGCTTTAGCCTCATTTAGTTGCATAGCATTTTTTAAAGCTACTTGAGAAGAAGTGTTAAAGTCTGCTCTTTTTTCACTTTCTAATATTTTTACTATTGAAGAATTCATTTCCGTTGATAGAGCTTTTGCTTGTTGCTCCGCAGACTAAAATACGACAGAAAAACTATGTTTTAAATTCTATAATGCAGGGGTTATTTTATTCGCTACTGTAGATAAAAACATAGAACCGATTCCAATAACAATAGTTTTTATTCCACCAGCGCCATCTATAAAAGCATCAACACTATCTAACATTGCTGAAAAACCATTATTTATATCAATAAAAAACTAATCATCTAAAATATCAGAATAAATAGCTTCCATTGATGCTCTTACTCTATCATTTGCAGCCTACCAAGATTCTTCATAAATTTCTTGCTGTCTCTATAATTCTCCTTCAGAATTTTTTGCAACACTTACATTTTTTTGCATAAAATCCCAATTATTCATTAAAGTCATTAATTGATTATATTGACGAGTACCTGCAACGGTTTGAGCCAATGCCATTTTTTGGTCTTCATTTAAAAGTTTCCATTTTGAACCAATTTCATCTAAAATATTATCCATCTATTTTATTTGACCATTCTAATCTTTAATGGAAATGCCAACTTTCATTAAAGCTTCAGAATATTTATTTAATGTAGTACCATCATCTAAAGTTTCTCCAAGACTTAAACCTTGTATACGAGAAAAAATTGTTTTTAATGCGGTACCAACTACATCTTCACTTTCTCTTGAAGTTGCAGTTATTGTAGCCAATGCAGATGCGGCATATTCATAACTTAATCCAACCGTTTCAGCAATACCAGCAAATTTCTCTAAACCACCAGCGATTTCATCTGTACTAGATGCTGTTTCTGCACCAAGTGCTGTTAAAACATCAGCATAATGCTCATAAGCTTTATCTCCGGCTTTATTAAAGTTATTCCAAATTGCGGTTAATTGATCTGATACTGTAGAAGTATTTTGTCCAGTAACATTAGACATTTTAGTAACAACATCACTTTTTTCAATAATTTCAGAACCTCTGTCACCTTGCTGATAAAAAAGTAATGCGGCTTTTGTATAAGCTGTTGTAGTTGTACTTAAATTCTTTGCGGCTTTATTTGCCTATTCAGCAAATTCGGCCATCTATTCAGTATTCTATCCACTAACAATACGAATATTATTTAAAGATTCATTTAAATCTTGTGCATATCCATATGCTTTCTATACAGAACCCATAAAACCATGTAAAATACTTGAAGAAAGTTGCCATCTGGCAGTATTCTTTAATGTTGTCATAAGTCCTGTTAATTTACTATTTAGAGTAACTACTGGTCTGTCTGCGGCCGCAATTGTCTAAGCTAATTTAATAAAAGCATTTTGACCAGTTGCACCTGCATTAAGTAGTTTACTAGATAATTCTGTAACATTGGTTGAAGAAGTTTTTAAACTTCTATCTAATTTACTTAAATCAAAATTACCTGTCTCTGCATTAAAAGCATTGTTTAAATGAATGGATAATTCTCTAGCAGCTTCTGACGCAGCTTTCATTTTAGAGGGATCTATTCCTAAAGAATTGTTGCCCATGGCAACTTTAGAAAGAGCCGTTTGTAATTCCATTATAGACTTTTGTGCCTAAGAGGTATTAGCTCTAAAATTTAAATCGACATTTAATTGCTTTGCCATATTACATAATTACTCCTTTCTCTCCGATTTTTTATTTTGCAAAATAAAAAATCGGGGATGAGAATAATCTTATCCTCATCCCCGACTATTCCTATTATTTTTTAAACTTTTATATAATAAGAATAATTTAATTAGCCCAATTTGGTTAAAACATCTTTCAACAATTGCATATTTTCTGGATCTGCAAGTTTTTGTTGAATTTCTGTTGCGTTAAAGTCTAAAGAACTATAATCTTCTTTTAAAGTATCTAAAATACCCATTATAGAATTTTTATATTTATAAATACTTTCAATAGTATTCCATACATTTTCTTGAATTTCTTCCCAATCTTTATTATAAATTACTTTAATAATGTCATTAAAAATTCCTGTACTTACTAAAATATCATATAGTTTAAATGGATCTTCTTTCATTTTTTCAGTAAAACTTAAATTGGTATAAGCATAAACAGTTTCTAATACCATATACATTTTAACTCTCATTGGATTATAAAATCCATTATCGTCAATAGAATTATTAATAATATTAGAGACTAATTCTAACTTATCTTTTAAAGGTAAATAATGTTTTACTTCATATTTAATCTCTTCTCCAGACTTATTTGTATAAGAGATTTGAGCATCACATCCATTTACACTTGCTTGTAATTTTGAAAATGGTACTTTTGCCATTGCAAAATTCCTCCTTTATCTCATTTTATAATTATTTATATTATACCAGAAATTTTTTGATATGTCAAATTTTATTTACCTAGGTGAAAGAATAACTGGTCTTGTTTTTGTTAAAAAATTTTCCTCTCCATCTAAATAAATACGACCGCCAAAAGAAAAATAGTAATTAGAACTACTATTTTTTTCATATAATTCAATTATTCTTGAAACAAAAGGCATAAATCCATTAGGAGTCAATACATATTGATTCGCAGTTTGAGATAAATGTAAAACTTTAGAAATAGATCTTGCTAATTCATAATCAGCCATAGCTCTATATACGCCAGATTCCTTTTTCATATTTTTATTATCATTATCCCAAGTTCTTTTTAATTTATTCATATGTTCTAAAAAATCTAAATATTTACCTAGTTCGTTATTATCTCCCTAAATAGAAGCCCAAGTATTTTTAGAACCCATATTCCAAGGCAACTGATTTAAACCTGATTTTGCTTGAATTCCAAGTAAACTAATTGATTGTAATAATTCTTCTCCATCACTGTCAATTGATATTGTTTCTTGACCTTTATTCTATTCCATTTTTTTAAAAAAGTCTTTTAATGGTAATTGATAATTAGAGTTTCCTAATTTAAAAGAAATTAATGTATTTAATAAATCAGTATTATCCATATCTACTACAATTAAATCTTGAATTAATTGCTATCCTTTTTTCCCTCTTACTGAACCAGTTGAAAAAGCTTTTACATTTAAATCTTGAGGAATCCTTTGATTAAACCATTCTGTACCAATCTCTTCCAGTATATCACCTTTCAAATGAAATAATGTTCTTAAAACCGCATCAATATCTCCGTTTGGCAAAGAAGCTATAATGTTATCCAACTATGTAATATAAGAACTATTAATTACCATATTACTCTATTTACGCAATGAATTTAAAGATTTTCCAAGCATTTTTAATTTAGTAATAATATTTTCTTCCAGCACTTTATTTTCAGCTATTGAAGATCTTACCTATTTACTCATATATCCTTTTCCAATTAATTGATTAATTTGATTAAATAAATTAGTCATTTTTTCATAAACGATTTTATCATATTCATTTGTTGAAGTAATTAACTAACCATTAAGTCGTAAAAAATTATTAATATATTCTGTTTTTGAATTATTCTTAAAAGCTTGTCCTTGAAATTCAATCAATTTTTTCATTTGATATTTATTAATCATTTCAGGGCTCGGCGCTTCAATACTATTAAACCTATTAAATTCATCCCCATAAAATTCAGAATGGTATTTTAAAACTGGAGCATTAGATCTCATTATTTCTCTAAATAATCCCATTATTATTCTCCTTTCTCTCAAACGACAAAAAAGGGGAGAGATTAAGAAATTAATCTCTCCCCTAAATATTTATTTAATTATTAATTAAACTCCAGTGTAACCAGTATAAGGACGAGGTCCAGTGATCATACCGTTAACATCTTCGTAATCTTCAGATACTGTTCTTACACGAGATAAGTCTTTAGCATCTTCTGCTTCAGTAACAATTTGAATAGCAGCAATTACTTTCTTAGTTTTATTGAAACGAGTGTAATCTGGGAATGCATCAATAGTGAAAGTAAAAGTAGATGGATCTCCAGAAGAAGCCATAGTGAAAGTAAAATTAGACTGAATTTTACAGTTAGGAATAATAAATTCAGCAGGCATATCTACACCATCAGTATTACGGAATAAAGTAGAAGCTTCTAAGTAATAATATCCACCAAATTTATCTGGAGTAATAGTTACTTCAGAAACACCGCCCTTACGTTCAACATAGTAATCAACTAATACAATAGGATCACCAGTGTAGAATAAACTTAAATCATTCTTACGAGGTTGATGATTTGCATCTAAACGACCTTCATCTACCCAAGTTTCTTTTAAAACAACAACATTTTCTTCAACGCTAGCTGGAATGAAAGGTTCAGTTGCAACTTCACCATTTTCTAATAGCATTACATAAATATAATCTTCACCTTCTTTAAAATAAGGTTTACTTTCTAAAGTAATAGTAACAGTACCAGCTTCTGCATCTACTTCAACTTTATCAGTCTGTTCTGTAGCATGAACTTTGATAGTATTTTCTTCATCAGCTTCAATTAAACCAGCACCAGAAAGAATCATGAATCCTGCTGGAGAAATTAATGCATCTTCCATAGTGAAAGTAACAGTACGTTCACCTTCCCATGCCATCAAACGAGAGTTACCACGACCACCCTGTGCATAAACAGTAGTAGCTGCGCCTTCCATGCTAGAGGTTTTTAAAGTATCAAAATAGATAACAGGTTCGTTCTTATAGAAAATTTTATTACCAACCTTTTGATTGGCTTTTGCCTTTAAGACAACATCACAAATTTCGCGAACACCAAATTTCATGGTTTATATCCTCCTTAATTTTAATTAATGAATATTTTTCATCCAATTATCAGGCTAACTTTCTGGTTTACCACCAGCTAAGCGACTGCGGATGTCTATATCCCAATTAATATATAGCATATATCTTTCTACTAAATCATATAGCTAAAACATTGTTAAGTCTATTGAATCCTATAGAGACATAGATCCTAAACCAATAGTAAGTATTGAAAGATACTAGCTAAATACACTTATATTAGTTTCGCCCTTTTGAGTTGCAACTCTTTGTCGTCCTCGCATTAATTTTTCAGCAATTTCTCTTGCCTTAGTATTTGCAGGATTAAAAGTTTGCTAATCCATTGGGCCAGTTTTTAAGCAACAAATATCTGAAATTGCAGCCTGCAAAAATTCAAAATTATTTTCATCAATCAAGATTGAATTTCCTTCACCATTAAATAATATTGAACGTGGTGTAAAAATTACTTTATATTTTGGAAATAATAAAGTGCATACAGATTGAACTGCAAATTTCTTATCAATTGCTTCTTTTTCAGACATTATCGTCATAAATATTTGAAAGTTATTTGTATCTGCTAAAAGACTTTCGTCCTTTACAAACATTGTTTTATTTAAACATAAACATTGTATTCCAGTGAAAAAATCAGACTCCCCTATTAGAGCTATTTCTTTGATGCGAGGCTAGTGAATTGTAAGCTAACATTCTGGAACAGGTATATCTGTTCCGCACATTAAAGCTAATCGTTTATCCATTAATTGTTAAACATCGCATCAAAATTTTCTCTAAATTCTTTTTCATCCCCTGGATTCGGCATATGTTTCTTATCTTCTTCTCCATGAACTGCTTGATACATCAAGCACAAGCCAGCATATTCATCAGTTAAAATCATTTGATTTCCGCCTATAAATTCTAACTTCCCTAAACCTGTTAATCTTTGCTCATTAAACATAGAATCAAGTTCTGCTGCTATTTTATATGGACGTAATTCAAAATCTTTCATATGCCATTGGTCAAAATGACAAATAATATCAAATTCAATAATATTATCTCTAAATTCAGGATTGGTAGCATTGGTAGAAAAATTGTCAAAACTGATTATAATATAATTTAAAACAGAACCATCAATATATAATTTTGGAACAATTTTTATTTGTTTACCAAACATACCAATTGTTTCATCTTCAGTAAGCTTTGGTTTATCTAAACAATCTCTAGTTGTATAATATAACATTTTTTTTAGTCTATCATTTTTCATGATACAGTCAACTATGATATTCATATCTTTTTCTGTAGATAAAAAACTAGACTTTGGATATGTATAATTTTTAATTTTCATATTTTAGTTTCTCCTTTTTCACTCACTTTGTTAAAATAAAGATTCAACAATAATAGTTTTCTTAAAATCTCCATAGTATAAATTAAATTGACCACTATATCCAGCGGTCCAAGTTAAAGTAATATTACGAGGATCTTTCTCATCATAAACTAATTTAACAGGATATTTTTTATCAACACACCACACTTCGGCAGCACGTCCTTTAAAATTATAACTATATGATTTTTTAACTTTAATAAAAGTTTCACCGATAATTGTATTCTCTTCTGAATTTGGATCTTGAATTTCTTCAATTAACCCACCAACAATTCCATTTTCAACATCATCTTCATCTTCGTTTGCATAGTATTCTATTGCTGTTATTTCTAAAATACCAGGAGTAGAAATAGCGTCTGTGGCTTCAACTCTCCAGCAAGTATCATAACCTTGCAAATAGAATTTTCTATAACGCTTAAAATAATTTAATGTGTTTTCATTTTTTGGCATTAAAATATTTAATGAATGATTCGGAGTGTCAACACTAATTCCATGTTTTTGGATAAAATTAATTTTTGTTTCTACTGGACCACGAATTGCAGCATATGTAGAATGTAAACCATTTTCATCTTCCCAAGCGATCTAATAAGAACATTTTCTAATATCGCCACGAAAATATGCCAATTCAGTTAAATCTTGTAGATATACTAACCAATAAGTTTTTGTACCCAACCATTCAAATATTGTTCCAGTCTAAAAATTATACTCATATCCAACTGAAATAATTTTATCATCATAATCCTATTTTAACTTATTAGGATTAATAAGAGCGCGAACCGGTTTTCGGTCTTCCGCATCAATTTTTATTACATCTGCAGCTTGGTATGAATTCCATACTGCATAATCTAAAGAACGACGTTTATCTTTGATCATTCGCTCTTGCTATCTATTACCGCCAGCCGCTTGAAGGCGCATTGTTTGGTCTTCAAGGCCAGATATTGAATTTTTATCTGGGCTAAATGGCTTTTTATCATAAACTCCTAAACGACCTTTCATCAATCTAAAAGGGACACGAGTACTTAAATCATATCCTGATGCCATGATTCAATTCTTGTAAAAGACCGATACATTCAAAAACGGTCTTACGGTATAATTCAAAACTTACTTGTTGAATTTTAAGTCCCTCTAATTTGCATAACAACTATAAAAACTGCGGAGCCATGAACACCTCATGCATCCCCGCAATTTCCAATATAACTGTATCCAATTGTTTAGGCCAATCTTCCTCATGTTCTCGCATTGGAATTAATTTCCATAATTGGTTGGTTAAGCGACGAACATTTTTATCAATATCTTCAATTTGAAAATCAAATCCATATTTAGTCAAGAGCACTTGTCTCCATTATACTTGACCAATTGGAAATATAATTACCATTTTTAGCAGTTTTACGTCTTTTATACAATCTCTGCATATGAAAAGAATCTCTTCTGCTTTCTTCCAATAATGTCAATAATTTTGATAAATGATTTGCTTGAGAGGTCATTTTAAAATCTGAACCACTAAATTTCATTCTAGTATTTTCAATTGAAGTAACTTGACGTTGTACCCAACCCTATTTCATTAATAACGCCAAAATATTGATTTCTTCTGGGGTAAGCTCTACATTAAATCTAGACTTATCAACCAAAACATTAGGAGTTTCTAATAATGTTGCATCTTCAAGATCTCCCCAAACAGTACCTAAAATAAAATCATCTGGTGTTAATTCATCTTCTCCTATTTCTCTAACCTCTATTGTATAATCGAAAAGGTCTTTACGAGGAAATTCAAATCCAGGAATTGAATCAATAAGAAGATTTTGTAAATCTTTTATGGTATCTTCTGGAGTTAGCTCTAAATACAAATCATCGGTAATTTTTCCAAGAAAGCGATTATAAACAGCCGAAAATTGTGTCTCAGCCATATAATTGCCTCCTTTTTAATTAATTAACTTCATTTGTAGTTTTACTAACTACATTATATTTAGGAACAGTACGACGTCCCGCAGGAGCTTCTTCTGACTTTACTCTACGTTCACCATTATTTTGTTTTAAAATAGTATTTTGAGTATCTTCTTTATCTTCTTCATTATGTTTTAATGCAGCTTCTACATCAAAACCAGTTTTTTCTTTTAATGCTTTTCTTTTATTAATATCAACTAAAGGAATATCAATACTTAATTTTTTAATTAAATCAATAACTCCAATTGGAGCAAAATCAAGTGCATCAAGAAACGCATCAAGAGAGCCATTTTTAATCAAATTAGCTACATCCATTTCTGACATATGGTATTCAGGTTCTGTTTTAATATGCATAGATTGAATAGCTTCTAAATCTAGAATCTGTAAAAATTGACTCAAAATTAAAGATCCACCAGGTTGATAAGTTAATTTTTCAAGCTCTTCTGAACTAATAGGAAGAGTCTGTCCTGGCTTAAATTCTCTGCGGATTCCATCTTCTGGAATTTTATATACAACAGTGCTAGCGCCTCTGTTTTTAACATTATATACTTTACTCATATTATTTGTCTCCTTTTTCTCATTAAACTGAAAAAAGGGGGAAGTGGGGTTTTCCCCTCTTCCCCCTCTTAGTTATATATTACAAATATTTAATTAGGCTTTAGGTGCGTAAGCAGAGCCAGGATATTGTTGAACTTCATGTACAAATGCAGTGCTATCCCAAATAGAATCAGCTAATTCATACTGACCTAATAATTCAGTATCTGCATAAGCACAAATATTGTTAGCTAACATAGCAGTTACACCAACTTTTTTGTAAACCTGAATTTCACGAGAACGATCAGCATTTACATATTCGTCAACAATAGTGCCACCTTCAAAAGCAATCTTAACAGGTTTGCTATCAGCGCCAGATGGGATAATGTAGCAATAACCAGGATTGATTACTTTACGAGTATTAGTTTCATCTTCTAAGCCCTGAGGAAGAATGATAACTTTACGTCCCTTATACATTGCTAAGTGACCAGTATTCCATAATTCCTGTTTCATAGATTCAGTATATCTCCAACCTTCAGTAGGAACCATTTTTACTGCAAATTCATAAGTACAATAAATAGAAGGTTCACCATAAGCAGAAGCGATAACTAATAAATTATCAAAAGCTTTTTCATCGAAACCATTAGTAACAACAATGTTTGCAGGAGGTAACTGATTAACAGAAGCAGCTAAAGCGTGTCCAACTTCCTTCATAATTAATTCATCCATACCTTCCATAACAATAGCAGTTACTTCAGCGAAGTCCACACGACCATCTAAGAACTCCTCAAATCCAATCTGAGCAGCTCCACCAATAGCAGAAGTACGAACTTCGAAGCTTTCTTCTTCTGCAGGACCTAGCTTAAATACTTCATAAATACCAGCAAGACCAACACGAGTGATGAATTGCTTAGCACGAGAACGAACGTCTCTCTTACGACGGAAAATAGGTTTGTCTCCCTGAGCGAACTGCTTAGTTTCAGCAAATTGCATATAAGCCTGTTCTACTTTCTTAGGAAGAACTTCATCTAAAGTTTCTTCAATAACAGAGAAAATTAAATTCTTGTTATCACGATATAAAGAATAAGTACCTGCGTACTCATTAAACTCTCTACGTAGAGTTTCATTTAAAGCAGCATAAGAAAACTGCTCACCATTAAAGCTGTAAGACACAGGAGCGGAAGGGTCAGCCTTTGCTACAGTCTTTGCCAGCTGCACTAAGTTATTTCTATCTAGCATTACTCTTCTCTCCTTTCATTAAGCGATACGCATAATTTTTACGCCTTTTTGATGATCAGGCATAGTATAAACTTTAACAACTTGCCATTTCATAGAATTATCACCATTTTTGCAAAGGATACCTTTAGCATTAGGAGATAAAACATCACCAACAGCAAGAACATCTTCATCGATCATATTAGTAGTATAGTGGTCACCAACATTAGTTTTAAATACACGAGGTACCATAGTAGCACCAGTAGGCATCATCTTTTCAGGATGTTTAACACCACGTAATTTCATGAATAAACGTTTACGATACTCTTCTTTAATATAAGGATCGTTAATATCATTCATTTCGTAGTAGTCATGCACTGTAGAAGCTACAGAATAATCAGGAACTACACCAGCTTCATCAGGTCCGGCCCAATCACCGTTTTCATTAAACTTGATTTCGCCTAATTCAACAAATTTTTCTCCATCCCATTTTTCACGACGACCCTGTAAGAAACGAGTAGGACCATACATTTCTTCAGCCATCTTATGATCATCGCCATCTAATGGACTATAAACACGGGCTTGATAATTACCCTTAATCATTGCGAATTCGCAATCTAACTGATGCTCACGATATAATTTAATTTCGTTATAAACAAGCATCCACTCGCCTTCACCAGTAAAGTTTACAAGGCCAGCTGCATAGTCATACTTAACAAACTGTCCCTGCTCTAAAACTTCAATTGCGGGATCAGCAGGTAGCTGAGCATAAATCTGAGCATTGCGCTGAGCGGATAAATGGTTGGGCTCAACCTGGCCGTAACCTAGCTCAACATATTTAGCCTGAGACTTAATACCAGCTCTCATTAAAAATTCTTTAAGCATTTCTATATTTCCTCCTTATTAGTTTT
>JAEIGA010000491.1_pt1 | contig 58492 bp, 50 predicted proteins | sample 9270691 | NCBI WGS metagenome assembly JAEIGA01 (sample SAMN17057246, study PRJNA624740) | gut metagenome | biome: biome; isolation source: fecal sample | host: Bos grunniens | place: China: Xizang | collected 2019 | reverse complement strand
TGCAAAAAGAAAGGCAAACAATACTGCCATTCCATATTTGATCATTGCCTGTCTCCACTTATGAGATACTATGGTCTTTGATAAAGCCTCACGCGAATCTACTCGTGTGAGGCTTTATCTTCACATTATATTTTCTACTATTATTATACCGATATTCTGTATCTTTCTTCAAATAGTAAACCTGAAAAAGATCATTGATATAAAGCTTGTGAATATCAATCAAATCCAGGGAAGCGTCCGGATTGTTTCAGGAAATCAAGACCCATCTCGTCCAGCTTCGTCAATCCTTCATGACCCTGCAATCCATCCTGAGTGATCTCCATCCAGCCATAGTTCTCTCTGCTTTCAGGCCATATCGGTAGCGGATTACCGTTGAAATCAGTGCCGTTCGGATCACCGGTCGCTATGAAATTTGCCCAGTATGAGCTCAGCTTATCTGCCAGTTCAAAGTCGACAGGCTCCCACGGACGGGCAGGGGGCACACCCTCCCGCATAGAGGCAAATGTGTACCAGAGCTCGGCTGAATGCCATGCCAGCTGCAGGTCAGTATCACGGATCGTGCCTCGTTCTTCAGGAAGACATGGTGGGAAACGACCGAAGTTGTAGGACCAGTTGCGTGTATCCGGAGCGGTGCGGGAACGATAGGCGCCGAAATATCGGTCTGCAATTGTAAGACCAAGACCATTCCCGCAGATACGGCTTGCCAATACGCGGCTCTGGAAGTCAACGTTCTCATCGGTGACAGGGAAGAGTGCCGGGAAATCATATTTCTCATAAAGATCTCCAAGACGGGTTTTCATGATCTCATAGAATTCCTCTGTGGTCTCAAATGTCTTTACCGGCTCTATGGAGAAACCGTTGCGCACTGTGCATTCACCTATATTTACACCGTTGAGGTAATCCAGATGTGTTCCGTATTCATCCATATTCTGAGAGGCAGAAACATGAGCGACATATACACCATCACCCACCATGGATCCTGGAATATTTCCAGGTCCAAACCCGAACTTCAGCCCTGTTTTTAGTTTGTAGAAACGGAATGCTGGAAGTTTTCGCAGTTCTTCAGGAGTGATGTTAGGATCGAGACCGGCATTCTCCAGATATGCAAGGTTATTCTTGTATGCAGTTTCGAGCGACAGGTAGTCGCGCCTGATCCAGAACAAGCCGGCCTGATTGATGACACGACGGATTTTTCCTTTAGCTTTCGGAGATGTTGCAAGTGCAGTGGATTTCTGAGTGCCTCCGGATTGGCCGCCGACTGTGATGTTGTTTGGGTCGCCGCCGAAATTTGCTATATTTTCGATGACCCAATCCAGAGCTTTGAGCTCGTCCATCAGTCCATAGTTGCCACTGATACCTCCCTGCTCTTCAGAGAGCTGTGGCAATGCTAAGTACCCAAAGACATTCAATCTCTGGGCGACACTTACGACCACGATTCCTTTGCGTGCTAATTCGGAAGGATCATATTCCACCTCAGTATAGAACCCGCCGGACAGGCCACCGCCGTGGAACCAGATGAAAACAGGTCTGCGTTCAGTGTCATCTGCCGCACCGGTGGTGACTGACAGGTAGAGACAGTCCTCACTCATCGGAGGCATGCCATCAAAATAAAAGTCAGTGACCCATGGCTCCCTGGTCATGCCGTCTCCTGTTTCTTGCATCGGGCGAGGTGCCCCCAGAGAGGCATCCAATTCACCGACCCATGGTTCCGGATCTACTGGAGGGCGGAAACGGAGATCGCCTGTTGGTGGCGCTGCATAAGGAATAGATCGGAAAGTTGTTATACCGGAATATTTCCCGGAAAGTTCAACACCACGAACAACGCCGAATTTAGTCTGTGCTTTTTTTATCATGTGAGTGCCTCCTCCCGATATTTGATGTTTCTCACTTTTATTATAACGCTTAATAGAGATTTATGTGATATCACAAAATACATGTATAAACTAGACGAGCGATTTAACTAAGTATAATATTAAGTATAATATATAAATAAATAAGGAGATAATGGGTAAGATGGCTATCACGATTGCAAAGACCAAAGCAGGAGAGATTTCGGGGGTAGAGATCCCTGGTAAAAACATTACTGTATTTAAAGGTGTCCCATTTGCAGCTCCTCCTGTTGGAGAGCTTAGATGGAAAGCTCCCCAACCTGTTCAGGCTTGGGAAGGCATCAGAAAAGCAGACGCTTTTATGCCTGCAGCCTGGCAGGCAATGCATAAGGAAGGGTCGTTCTATGACCATGAGTGGGGAAATGAGCCGTTTGAATGCAGTGAAGATTGTCTTTACTTAAATATTTGGACACCTGCCAAATCTGTAGATGAAAAACTACCGGTAGCTGTATGGATTTATGGTGGCGGTTTTATGTCAGGCTTCGCTCATGAACGTGAGTTTGACGGTGAAGCATTTGCTCAAAAAGATGTTATCTATGTCTCTATCAATTACCGGCTTCATGTATTTGGATATCTTACTCATCCAGAATTGGATAAAGAAGCTGGAAGATCAGGTAACTACGGGTTGTTGGATCAGATTGCAGCATTGAAATGGGTGCATGACAACATTTCTGCTTTCGGGGGTGACCCGGAAAATGTTATGGTTTTCGGACAATCTGCAGGAGCGGGATCAACTATTGCTCTTTTCTGCTCACCACTTATGAAGGGTATGATGCAGAAGGCAATTATCCACAGCGGATTAGGCGGTTTTATGGAAAAAGATTTCTCCTATGAGATAGGAAAACAGTTTGTTGAGCATTGCGGTTTCAGTTCTCCAACTGAAATGCGTGATATCCCAGCAGAGGAGATAATGGAATTCTACAAAACGTTTACGCCTCATTTCAGTAAAAATGAAAGAGCAAGGCTAGCTTTTGGACCATATATTGACGGATATGCACTCACTGAGAGTTATGATGACTGTATTGATAAGGGGCATTATAACAACGTGGAGTTCCTGATGGGTTCGACCAAGGATGATATGGCCGGAGGCATGCCACTACCTTTTATGCCTATTGCGATCAATGAAGGCATGCGCCGCCTTCTATTAAAACATGAAGAGCTTGGAAGAAAACCAGGTTATCTATATTTCTTCTCACGCCCCTTGCCTGGTGATGATTCAGGTTCATGGCACTCAAGTGATCTTTGGTATATTCATGGAACTCTGGACAGATGCTGGCGTCCGTTTGAAAAATACGATTATGAATTGTCTGATGCAATGATTACCTATTGGACTAACTTTATGAAGAATGGGGATCCAAACGGCTCTGACCTGCCTCAATGGCAGCCATACACCAAAGATAATCAGTTTACCATGGTCTTTGGAAATGACTCTATCGGGAAAGGGGAGCCAGAGTTTGATCCTAATCCTAATCCTAATGCTGCACGCTGGTTAGTACCGGACCATCATTATGTATAGATAAGAATTATAGGGAGAAAAGAGTGGACTACATAATCATTCTTCAATTGCTGTTGGCTGCGTTTTGCGGATTCTTATTCGGCGCAGAAAGAGAAAAAAGCAATAAAGATGCGGGTGTACGTACGAATATGCTGGTATGCATGGCTGCATGCACGCTCGTAATTATTTCTAAAAAAGGATTTATTAATGCGGAGACAGATATTTCACGTGTAGCAGCAAGTGTTATTCCTGGTATAGGATTTCTTGGAGCAGGATCTATATTTATGCGGGGAAATCGCGTGTTTGGATTGACGTCTGCTTCTTTGATATTAATAACGACTTCTGTTGGCATGGCTATAGGGGCGGAATTGTATCAATTAGCGATTATATGCACAACGATGGTTTGCATTATTATGTATGGTACAAGGTTTATCGAAGGAAAAAGAAGAAAACGTCGAAGGGAAGAGACATGGGCAGATCTTAGCGTTGATAATAAGCAAGATCAGGAAACCGAAAATAAAAACTGAAAAAAACAAAGCCTTAAAGCTTAAGATGCTTTAAGGCTTTGTTTTTTATGTGAAAGTTACATATCAAAATATCTGACTGTAAGATTATCAAGGCAAAGTGCTGCTAATCTTGAAATACCTTCATGATTTCCGGCCAAGCCGCAGTCGATGTTTATCCAGCCTTTTCCCATTATCACAGAGGCTGGTTTGTCCCACCCATTAGCAAATGCAGTAGGGGTGTGTCCAACAACTACTATTTTGCCGTCTACGATAGGTTCTCCTCTAAACCAAACATATCTGCTTCCCCAGTCATAGTTTTTTCCGTCATATAAATCTTTGACATAAATATTGCTTCTTAATTGGTCGGGATAAGCATGTACAATAACGAAATCAATATTCTCTATTCTGACTGATGTTTGGATGATTGCTTTTTCCATTGCATTAAGAATATGCTTCTGATCGCGCTTTTTGAGACGCCTGTACGCAGTCATCGTATATGCTCCGCCGTTGTAGTTCAGCCAAACATTGGAGCATTCTGAATTAAGAGCGTTTTCATGAAGGTGCTCAAGCATCATAAGCTCATGATTGCCCAGCATCAAAATGCATCGTGGATCATTTATAACCGTAAGAAATGGTTCTAAACCGTCAGGACCTTTATCTACTAAATCTCCGAGGACATATACTATATCATTATCATCAATTGATTGAAGAAATCTTTTTAATGGCGCTAAGTGAGCATGAATGTCACTTATGACATATGTCTTTCCCATTGTTTCCTCCAATCCTTTTAGTTAGACCGCAACAGTATAACATGAAAATGTGAAAAAAGGTAGAGACAGGTGATTAAGTGCAATTACCCTTGACGTGATTTGTTATAATGATATTTGTAGAGATATGGCCACATTTTTAGAAAGAAGTGAATATAATGACAAAAGTTGATGTTTTTTCGGGTTTCCTCGGTGCGGGGAAAACAACACTGATCAAAAAACTCATCGCAGAGGCTTACCAAGGCGAAAAACTCGTTCTTATAGAAAATGAGTTTGGTGAAGTAGGTGTCGACGGTGGCTTTATGCGTGAGTCCGGTATAGAAGTTACTGAGATGAGTCAGGGATGTATTTGCTGCAGTTTAGTTGGCGATTTCGCTGATGCATTGCAGCAGGTGTTGGATACTTATGCCCCTGAACGTATCCTTATTGAGCCATCAGGCGTTGGACAACTATCTGATATCATCCGTGCCATTCAGGATGTTGAGAATGATGATCTGGTTCTAAATAGTTTTACTGCAGTAGTTGATGCAAAAAAATGCAAGGTGTTCATGAAGAACTTCGGAGAGTTCTACAATGATCAGGTAGAACATGCAAGCTGTATCATTCTCTCAAGAACAAGTGATATATCACAATCCAAATTAGATGAGTGCGTAGCGTTGCTCCGCGAAAAGAATCCAACTGCAACAATCGTGACCACAGACTGGAATTCGATTGATGGAGAGAAGATCCTAGAAGCTATGGAACAGAAAAACACTCTACAGGCTGAACTTGACAGGCTTGCTGAAATGACATTTGATGATGATGAGTGTGATTGCTGTCATGACCACGAAGACGGGGAAGAGTGTTGTCATCACCATCATCATGATGAAGACGAGCACGAAGAGCACCATCACCATCATGATGAAGATGAAGATGAGCACGAAGAACACCATCACCATCATCATGATGAGGATGAACATGAAGAACATGAGCATCACCATCATCACCACCACCATCACCATCATGGACATGATGCTGATGAGGTATTTGTATCATTTGGAGCTGAAACATCGCGACGTTATACTGAAGATGAGATACGTGAGGCTCTTGATGAACTGTCAGACGCGGTTCGCTTTGGCATTGTTCTACGTTCTAAAGGAATCGTTGCCTGTGATGATGGAAGATGGATCCATTTTGATTATGTGCCAGGAGAGACAAATATCAGATATGGAACTGCTGAAGTTACAGGACGCTTGTGTGTTATCGGCTCTCAGCTAAAAGAAGACGAACTTCGAGAGGTGTTTTATCTGTGAGCAACAGGGATATAAAAGAAGTACCAGTTTATCTCTTCTGTGGTTTTTTGGATGGAGGAAAGACAAAATTCATACAGGAGACACTTGAGGACAGACGGTTTAATGCAGGAGAGCGTACATTGCTTTTGGTATGCGAGGAAGGGGAAGAAGAATATGAGCCTTCCCGTTTTGCCAGGAAAAATGTATTCAAAACAATAATTGATGACCCTGACGAACTGACGCCTCAAAAGCTGGAGCAGCTAAGGATCAAATGTGATGCTGAACGCGTTGTTATTGAATACAACGGTATGTGGATGGTACAGGATTTGTTTATGGCTCTTCCTGATCATTGGCTTGTATATCAGACATTGCTGATTGCAGATGCCACATCATTTCTTGTGTACAACGCGAATATGCGGAATCTTACTTATGATAAACTGGCATGCGCAGATTTTGTTGTTTTCAACCGATATAACGACTCAATCGATAAAATGGAGCTCCATAAGCTTGCTAGGGCTGCTTCAAGGGGAGTTGACATCGCTTATGAATATCCTGGCGGAAAAACAGTCTACGATGATATTGAGGATCCGCTGCCATTTGATATTGATGCTCCCGTGGTGCAGATCGCCGATAAAGACTATGCACTTTTTTACCAAGATATAGCTGAAGATGCAGGAAAGTATTCTGGAAAGACCTTGGAATTCACCGGTGTTGTTGACAGAGATGATGAGATGCGCAAAGATACTTTTGCTATTGGACGGCATGTTATGACATGCTGTGTGGAAGATATCAGATATATGGCTCTTGCAGCACGATGGGAAAACGCATTTCAGCTTAAACCTAATGATTGGGTTCATATAGTTGGAACGATTGAGCTTCGATTCAGCAGATTATACGGAAGAAAAGGACCTGTCCTCAATATTGAGAAACTCGAACGTACAGAGGAACCTGCTGATCCGGTAGCAACATTCTATTAAGATTTGCGATAATTATGAGATGCTAAAAAGGCTCCTTAGAAGGAGCCTTTTTATGGATGGTGTGCGACCTGCGATTTAGAAAGGGGCTTTGGATGGATAGGAAGCTGATTTTCCTCGACATTGACGGGACTTTAACTATCCCGGGTTCCAATGTTCCTCCGAAGAGTGCGTTGGATGCTATTCATGCAGTTCAGAATTTAGGACATAAAGTTTTTATCTGTACCGGAAGGAATCCGGATATGCTTTCTCCGTTGTTGAAATATGGTTTTGACGGCGTGGTGGCTTGCTCCGGGGGCTATGTTACATATGGTGACAAGTTACTTTATGACTGTCCAATGACGGAAAAGGAGCAGAGAACGGCTCTTAATCTTCTTAGGCGTCCAGGTATTTATTGTACTGTTGAGACGAGGGATGGCAGTTATTGTGATGAAGGCCTTACGGATTATTTATATAAGCAGAGTGGTGGAAATAGCGAATTGATGAGGTGGCGTGTTGCACTTGAACAGAATCTTCACATAATGCCAATGAAAGAATACGATGGAAGACCGATTTACAAAATGGTATTTATTTGCTCAGATCTTGAACTAGTCAGACCTGCCAAAGATGCTCTGGATAAGGATTTTATTTTTCTTATTCAGGAGCTGGAAGGTACAAATTGTTTTATTGGTGAGCTCGTAAATAAGAAGTTTGATAAAGGAACAGGTGTAAAAGTCGTAGCCGAACATCTTGGATACGATTTGGAGGATACTATTGGGTTTGGGGACAGTCTCAATGATCTTGAGATGGTTGAGACTGTTGGAGTCAGTGTTTGTATGGAAAATGGCAGTTCAGGCCTTAAACGCATGTGTGATTTTATATGCCCATCAGTAGAAAAAGATGGATTAGCTAAAGGGTTTGATATGCTGGGATTACTGAAGAATAAGTAGAGTGGTATCAGCGAGTATCTCACAGCAACCGCTGTAATCTAAGTGTGGTGAGTCAATGTATAAAATTGTCGTTTTTTCAGATTCTCATGGTTCATATGATGAGATGGAGATGGTTATAAAAAAAGAAAAGCCGGATCTCGTGTTCTTCCTTGGAGATGGGGAAAGGGATATCGATTTGATACAAAGTATTTACGATGATTTAAAAGTTATGGCAGTACGCGGAAATTGTGACTTGTATTCTGATCTTCCTGCTTTTTTAGATTTTTCAATTCACGGAGTACGGATATTTGCTACTCATGGCCATTCTTATGAAGTGAAATATGACCGCACACTGCATGTTCTTAAAAAAGAAGGAAAGAAATATGGTGCGGATGTTATTTTGTTTGGCCATACACATGAACCTTATTATGAAAAGTATAACGGAGTGATAATTATGAACCCCGGAACTATTGGGGAGGGAAGTAGACTGTCGTACGGAATTCTCAATGTTGATAATGGACATGTTAGTGGTAAGATACTACCCTTATGAAACGCAATGACCAAAAACACAACTGTGTTTTTGGTCATTTTTACGATTTTATAATATCAGCAGGTATATTAAAGCGAATATCATAGAAAAAGCGCTCGGAATTCGGATATTATATGTTTAGAATAAAACAATCTACGGAGGATTACTAAATGGCATATGAAAAACTGTTTGAGCCTGGCAAAATAGGTTCTTTGGAACTGAAAAACAGGATCGTGATGCCCGCAATGGGATGTTCATTGGCTGAATCTTCAGGTGAAGCAGGTGCACGTATGATCAAGTATTATGCAGACCGGGCAAGGGGCGGAGCCGGTTTGATTATTACTGAGATCACTCGTGTTGATGATGAGACGGGAGTAGGGACGCCCAATCAGTTAAGCGTGACAAATACACATGTAGTTGGTCAGCTGCACAGATTGGTAGAGGCTGTACATGCCTATGGCACGAAATTATTCGTTCAACTACATCACCCCGGAAACCAGACACCCAGTCGTCTTATCGGAGGGAAACAGCCTGTATCAGCTTCCGATGTGACGTGTCAAGTTATCGGTGAACAGCCAAGAGCTCTTGAGACGGAAGAAGTCGAGGCAATGGTCAAAAAGTTTGTTACTGGTGCAGTAATCGCGCAGAAAGCCGGCGTAGATGGTGTGGAGATCCATGCTGCTCACGGTTATCTTGTTAGCCAGTTCCTCTCACCGCTTACAAATAAACGTACTGACAAATATGGCGGGAGTTTTGAAGGAAGGCTTCGCTTTATTACGGAGATCATTATGGGAATCCGTGCATTCTGCGGACCTAAGTTCCCGATATCAGTTCGTATGAATGGTAATGACTACCTTCCTGGCGGACTTGAGGATGAGGATGGAATCCGGATAGCTCAGTATCTGGAGAAACTTGGAGTAGACTGCATCAATGTCAGCTGCGGCATGTACGATTCCGGATCTACAATAATTGAGCCTTCATATTATGCGGAAGGATGGAAAAAACACCTTGGTGCAAATATTCGAAAAGCAATAAGCATCCCTGTTATTGCTGTTGATGCTATTAAACACCCTGCTGTAGCAGAGCAAATGCTTGAAGAAGGCAACTGTGATTTTGTCGGAATTGCACGTGGCTTCCTAGCTGATGCGGAGTGGGGTTTAAAAGCTAAGTGTGGCAATGAAAAAGTGCTGAGAAAGTGTTTAGGATGTATGGAGTGTTTCCGTATCCTTAATGATGGATTACCGCTTGGATGTACTGTAAACCCGGTCCTTGGCCGTGAATTTGAGTGGGGCGATGAGAAACTTGTCAAAAATGGTGAAGGTAAGACGGTTGCTGTTGTCGGTGGTGGTCCGGCAGGAATGGAAGCAGCTCTAACCCTTGCAAAGAGAGGATTTAAAGTCGCATTATTCGAGAAGAGTGATAAATTGGGTGGAACAGCGAACCTCGCTGCCTTACCTCCGAATAAAGGCCTTCTTGCAGAACTGGTAGACACAATGGCTGCTCAGATAGAAGAAGCAGGAGTTGAAGTTTTCCTTAATACTCCTGGAACTTTGGAAGTTATAAATGCTACTGGCGCGGAAGCAGTATTCCTTGCCACAGGCGGAAAACCTGTTTGCCCGAACTTGCCGGGTATTGAGAGAGCTGTTACTGCAGAGGATGTTCTAGCGGGTAAAGCTGAAGTCAAGGGAGAAAATGTCGTCGTAGTCGGCGGCGGAGTAACAGGCCTTGAGACAGCAGAGACATTGGCAAAAGATCATAAGGTTACTGTAGTCGAGATGCTGGACAAGGTCGGTGGAAATCTATATCCCAGTATAGTTCTGCACCTTGCTCAGGAAATCATGAAGGCTGGCGGAATGATAGCAAAAGGTAAAGCTCTTGTTGAAGTGTTGGAAGATAAAGTATGTGTAAAAGATACTAAAACAGAAGAGCTGGCTGCTATTCCTGCTGATACTGTGGTCTTGGCTATGGGTGTTCGTCCTGAGCGTCCGGAGTTTGAGGAACTGTCAAAAGCGTTCGGTGATAATCTGATCCTTGTGGGCGATGCAGATCGTACAGGTCAGATCTATGATGCACTCCATACAGCTCATGACCGTGCATTTGTATACAGTGCGAGATAACTCTATATAATGCATCTCGGAACAGAAAAATCTGTTCCGAGATGTTTTTTTCTGATAATATTCTCTTATCAGGTATATAAAGGGGAAGAATAATGAAACTAAATACGAAAAGAACATTCTTAGTAGGTTTGGCATTTTTGTCTATCTGTGCCTTCTGGCAGATGTATGACAATGTTATTCCACTTATATTGACAAATACTTTTCATTTAAATGAGACATACTCAGGAGCAATAATGGCTGCTGATAATGTGCTCGCTTTGTTTTTGCTTCCGCTTTTTGGATCTCTTTCTGACAAGAGGGAGACCAAGATAGGGAAAAGGATGCCATTTATTCTGGCTGGCACGGGAGCTGCTGTTGTATTGATGAATATACTGCCTATTCTCGATAATTCATATTTTCAGGATCCAGCCGGGATGAAAATTGCGCTTTTTGTTGTGGTGCTTGGTGGTTTGCTTGTTGCTATGGGAACATATCGTTCTCCTGCTGTAGCACTTATGCCGGATGTTACTCCAAAGCCATTGCGCTCTAAAGCTAATGCAATTATCAATCTAATGGGTGCTGTTGGAGGAATCATTTATCTTGCTATTGCTGCAGTATTGTATCCGAATTCAAAAACCGCAGGTGCTGCACATGTAGATTATCAGATTTTGTTTATTGTTGTAGCTGCAATCATGTTTGTTGCGGTGCTATTGCTCTATGTGTTCATCAAAGAGCCCAAGCTTACTGCAGAAAACAGGAAGCTCGAAGAGGAACATCCTGAGTGGAACCTGGCAGAAGAGGACGATTCAGGAAATGAGACACTCCCTAAAGATGTTAGACGTTCACTGGGATTTCTGTTGGCATCTATTGCATTGTGGTTCACTGGGTATAATGCAGTAACTACCTGGTTTACGACATATGTTTCCGTTGTAATGGGACAAGGTCTTGGAGGGGCAAGTACATGTCTTCTTGTCGCTACTGCAGGTGCAATCGTATCCTATATTCCAATTGGAAACCTTGCTTCTAAGATAGGAAGAAGAAAAACTATTATGGGAGGGATAATACTTCTTTCTGTTATGTTTGCTATGGGATTTGTTCTCACTACTACTTTTAAAAGCATCAATGCAATAATGTATATTTCTTTTGCACTTGTCGGGCTGGCATGGGCTGCAATTAATGTAAATTCTCTGCCCATGGTGGTTGAGATGTGTAAAGGATCAGATATAGGGAAATTTACCGGGTACTACTATACTGCAAGTATGGCTGCACAGATTATCACTCCAGTTATTGCTGGCACATTAATGCGTGTGATCTCATACAAAGTTCTGTTCATATATGCGTCTCTTTTTGTGCTTTCATCATTTATAACAATGACTCAAGTGAAGCACGGCGATCAGAAAGTAGCGGCGAAAAAAGGATTGGCCGCTTATGAAGATATGGATGATTAGCCAATATATTCGTTAATAAGAATGAGCTCCCTCAAGAGAGGGAGCTCATTTTATAATTGTCAATCAGTTAACTACACTTCCGCATTCCGGACAAAATCTACCAAATACTTTAGATCCGCAAACGGGGCAAATTCTGTTTTGGATTGTCCTAGTTTCACTTATTTTTTTATCTTTAGGCCAACTGACTTTATAAGACAGAGGCAGAGTTTCTGTTTGACCAGAGGGAATAGATATTGTCTTCACGAGAAGACCACTTTCTTTCTCAGGGGAAGCTCCAAAAGTATCTGTTGCTTCAACAAATATCTCTTTGTCCTGAGATACCGGAATCTGATCCTTGACAGTAATTTTTATCTCTGAACCAGAGTTGTTTGTAATCTTAGTTTCAAAAGAATGCTCTACTACCTTTTGCCCCTTGAACAAAGTCTTTGAAGTTTTCGTAGCAGTTTCGCGTCTGCTGACATGGACTCTCTCTTCTTTCCCTAGAGTAATCTCAATCTTTTCTTTAGTAAGATCTGGAGAAATGAATATTTGGCCGGTATACACATCGTTTAGATAAATAGCAGCATTTATGCTTGAGGTGAAAGGAACATCCTCGGATTTAATTGTTGCTATAAGATATGCATTTGGATCAAGACAGGGGATAGTAACTATATTGTATTCTGCGTTGAGTTCGAATGTTTGAAGATCAGCCATTGTGCCTTCTGATCCATTAATGATATCTCTATGACCGGGAAGAATGTATTCAGTCATTGTTTCATCATTGGATACTTTAGCTTCTTCAGTTTCCATACGAACGTCAGCAACAAAGGCAGCCTCTTCCATCATGTCCATGGATGCAACCATAGGTTTAGCCATTTTTGCAGCAGCCATACCATAAGTAGCATTGGATCTGGCATTTGCTTCTTCACGGATATTAAGGTAAACAGGAGCAATTTCAGGCAGTCTTCCTGAAGCGGAAGGATTACCGGAATATAGACTAACTGAAAGATCATTCCAGTCTTCACCGGAATATTGATGTATTCTAGCCCTCATCATTATTTTTATAGGTGATTTGGAATCGGTATGTATTTCATAGACCGGAGCCCAGCTAGCTGAATTTTCATAATATCTTACCTCGAAGGGGAATGATCCGCTGTTCTTAGCAGTAATGTCTACTATCATAATGGGGCGGTTTTCCTTTTCTTGAACCTCTTCAAGTCTTTTCTGAAGTTTAGTGACTTCTTTATATAGTTCAATGATATCCAAATTCAGTTTTTCAAGACGCTCAGGCAGTTTCTCGATATATTCCTGGATTTCTGAAGAGGATTGAGACGAGCGGTTAGTAAAGTCGCCATTGGATTTCCATAGTTCAGACTGGAGCTGCTTAACTTCGATCTGATTGTTCAGCAAGTTTATCTCGGCTTGTATTTTTTCTGACTCTAGTTCACTGTTTTTCTCTGAAATCTGCTCAAACCTCTGATTGGAGCATACTATCCCTTCACTAGAAAATAAACGAACAGTGTCTAGTAGAGTGCTGTTGGAAAGACCATATACAGCAATAGTATGCTGACCTTCTGTGAGATCAATAGTACCTTTGCGGGTGACTTCAGCACCATTTCTGTAGATGCTCGCTTTATCAATGGTGGTTAATAGTTTTTGCATATCGTCCTCCTATATATCAGTAAAAGTATAACCTCATGTTTATTTAATTATAGAACGTAATATTTATAACAAAAATAGTTTAGCTAAACTAATCTAAGTCAATTGCTAACTTTAACAGATTTGTTAAACAATATTATAATATAATGTAAGAGAATAATAGCGTATGGTATAAAGGCAATTGACATGTGTACTAGATATTTTGTTGAGAAACAGTTTGAACAAATGAACAAATATATTTTGGATGCAGAAGAATCTCCTTTATTCCAGAAATTTGTTGCAAATGGCATTACAAAAATATCATCCGGGGAGATACGCCCGACAGATACAGTGCCGGTTATTGCCAGTGACAGAAAAGGTAACCCATCTATTTTTCCGATGAAATGGGGATTCAGAATTCCATCTCAGCATTTGATTGTAAATGCCAGAGTGGAAACTGCTATGGTAAAACCGAGTTTCAGAGATTCATGGAAAGAGCACAGATGTATTATACCTGCATCTTATTATTTTGAATGGAAGCACTTCAAAGATTCTGAAGGGAAAATAACTACTGGAAATAAATGTGCTATACGTTCTGTTTCTGATGAAATTATATGGATGTGTGGTCTTTATAGGATTGAAAATGGACTTCCTGTATTTGTAGTGCTTACAAAAGAAGCGACAGATGCGGTTGTGAACATACATGACAGGATGCCTGTTCTGCTTTCTGAGAAGGATGTAAACAGTTGGATTTCACCATATGTCACAGCTGAATCACTACTAGATAACATAATAGACAGAGTAACTATTTCCGAATTGGCTTAGAGAATGTAAGAAAATGGAGAGACATAAAAAGACATTGAAAAAAGTATTATCAATCTGCATGATCATGCTTTTGGCTTTCTGTATGTTTGTCCCTTGTGTATATGCGGAAGAGGCTGAGGGACAGGAAGACGGAGAGTATACTGTGTATGCTGAGTTTGATGTTCAAACCATGGGAGTATCACAAACATGGCCATTTCAATACAATGATGAGTGGTTTAATAAAAGTGCAGCAAGTTACTCACACGACCTTGCTAAACTGTCACTAGGCATGAGCATGTCTGCGTTCCGTCCGACATGGGATCCTGAAGCAGCAATAGATCCATCCTTACATGTTAGGGATTTTCTTCTCCAATGCGGTTTTAGAGACCTTAGAGCAGATGATTATGACAAAAACCCGTCTTTGTATACCGTTTCAACTATGATAGGAAATAAAGAGATCATAGACGGCAAGGATACATACACATTATTGGCAGTTGGAGTATGCGGTGGCGGATATCAGAATGAATGGATGTCAAATTTCAGTATAGGAGATGGTGAGACGCACGCAGGGTTCCAGAGTGCTGCTAATGAGGTCTATGACAGGATCTTTGGTTATGTTGCAGAGCACAAGCTTCAGGGAAAGAAGTTAAAGGTATGGGTAAGCGGATATAGCAGATCCGGTGGTATTGCTAATATCCTAGGTGCTAAACTTGTCGAATCAGATTTTTTTGATACAAATACCGTTTTTGTATATACTTTTGGCTGCCCGCGAACAACAAAAAGTGCTGATGCATCCAATTACCCTAATATTTTCAGTATATGCGGAAAGATGGATCCCATTCCAAATGTGCCTTTTGCTGATTGGGGTTACGAAAGAAATGGAACAACATTGTTTTTCCCTGCACAGCAGACCGACAGTGATTATGCAATAAAAAGAGCAAAAGTAGATGAGGTGTTTCTTGAAGAAGCGGGTATAGAGCAGTGGAACAACGTTGAGTGGGATACTAAATCACGCGTGATACTTAATTATCTGTTGAAAATAGCGCCATCAAACACTGTTTACAAGGATCATGTTCAGGAACATCTTATCAATATATATCAGTCAAAAGATGCCATTACCATTATGAGAGAACTGATGGCCATGGCGAATAATGATGAGTTGATTACTGAGAGTAACAGATCAGAGGCGAATAGCTTTCTCACCTATATTGCGTATACAGTGCTTGGATATTCAACAGGTATGGACCTTGTCTCCAAATACAGCAGTAAAGATGCAAGTATTAAAGCAAATCTAGCACATGAGCATATGGCAGATGTATATCTGGCATGGATGTTCTCAACAGATGACCCAGCGGAGCTTTATTCAGATAATTTGAGGTATTTGCGAGTTATTATAACAGGTGATGTCGATGTTGCCATTTTTGGCAACGGCAAATACAAAGGTTTGGTAAAGTGCGTGTTAGCTGATGGTGAGGAGGAAGATACCTTCTTCTATGATGGAAAAGCTCATGACCTGATGAATGATCCCCCGGAAATCTTCATGGATAGAAATCATGGACAGACTATACTCGTCCTTCCTAAAGATGCTGCATACGATATCGTCATCAAATCCAACAGAAAACAGAAGGTTGAAGTTCATGCTGTTACATTGGAAGTTGGCCACACTGCTGGAGATTTCAGCAAGATGCATTATGCCAATCTTGATGCAGGTCAATATGATGTTGTACATTCCACTGCTACACAGGACATAAGCGGTGAAGGGTACTATGATATTGTTGCTGGTGATACTTTCGATGCTGTCAGAATTAATGATGGCTCCTCACAGGAATTTGCATTTGATCTAGAGCGGGCGAATATTCTTAAACTTAGTTGGAAACAGATAGTTATATTAATTTATGTGATCCCTACTGTGGTCATCTCATATCTATTGATGCGCGCTGTATGGTTTACTGGACAGCATAGATTGAGAAGAAAGAAAAAGGAAGGATTGGCACCAAGGAGTGCGAAGTTCGACAAGATACCCTCAATGTGCATTATTTCTTCCTATGGGATATTTTTCCTTCAAGAAATGGTTTATTGGCTCATGCCGGATTATCCATTGCAGAGAACTTTGCTTAAATTAGCTATCGGGCTTCTGTTGGTTCTGTTATGTATCAGAGGCTACAGAAAACAGCCTACAGAATTGAGCAAGGGTATTTTAGCCGCATTGCTTTTCTGCGTTCCTGCTGACATATTATCTGCATTCAGTAGTATCGGTAGCATTTGTCTATATGCTGTCGCTGGATTGGTGTTGTGCTGGCAGTTCTATAGATTTGAAAGACCTGAGAGATGGCAGTATATTATGTGTATTTGCATTTCTTTGGTAATAGTTTTAGGCATTATCAGATACGGGGCGTTCTTTGAAACCATCAAAATACCGGTGTTGATTCTGCTTCTGATATTGGATGTGTCGGTCTGCCTGTCTATGAATATGCCAAAGAAGTTCCGGTTTGGTACTATTTTTCTTTTTATCTCTTGTTTACTGATATTCACTCAGAACAGTAAGGGAATAACATTCCTGGGGCACTTTATAGCTTTAGCAATGTTATATCTATCATTGGGATTCTTTGCAGCTGGTTCAAAGTTCAAGAGGATTCCTGGAATGGAACCAGGGATCAATGCAGCGGTCGCTGTCAACTAGCTATGTATTTTAAAGGAGCTTGTTTACAGTTTAACTGTAAACAGGCTCCTTTTTCTTTTTGTCAATTAACAAAGTGATAATTAGCAAAGTGATATAAATTCATCTATCTCATCTGCAAGAATCTGAAGAGAAGATCTCCAGAAGTTTATATCAGTAAGATCTATACCAGCAACTTCTGCAGCTCCTTCCACGGTGGTGGTTCCTGTTGCTTTGAGAAGCTTCTTATATAGAGGCACGAATGATTCCCCGTCATGAAGATATTTTGCATATAGACCGCGAGCAAACAGACCTCCAAATGCATATGGGAAATTATAAAAACTAAGCCCGCCACTGTAATAGTGACTCTTACATGCCCACATATACGGATGTAGATACTTAGGATCCAGTCCATCGCCATATGCCTTTTTCTGAGCATCAAGCATCAATTCACACAGCTTGTCAGCAAACATGAATTCATCCTCTCTGTTATCAAAAACAGAAGTTTCAAATAAATAGCGTGAATAAATATCACAGATAATCTGGTTGGCATCCATTAGCTGGCCTTCAATGAGTGCTCTTTTAGCCACAGGATCTTTTTCTGCAGCAATAGCAGCATTCATACAAACGACCTCGTTGAATGTAGAAGCAGTTTCAGCAACAGGCATTGATACATCCAGGTTTAGAAGACTGTTGTCTCTGAGACAGTAGTTATGAAACGCATGACCGAGCTCATGAGCTAGAGTTACAACATCGCCAAGTGTTCCGCCAAAGTTTGTAAGAATACGGCTCTCTTTAATAGTGTTTAATCCAGCGCAAAAAGCTCCTCCAACCTTGCCGTCATGTGGATAAAAGTCGATCCATGATTCATCGAATGCTCTGGCAATCATATCAGACTCTTCTTTATCGAAAGTGGAGAAAAGGTCAACTAAATATTGTTTTGCGTCCTCAGGTGAAAAGACAGTATCATTACCTTCCAACGGTGCAAATAGATCATAAAATGGAAGTCCATCATCATGTCCCAGCAATTTGGCCTTAGCCTTCATGTATTGCCAGAATTTTGGAAGATATTCCTGCATAGCGGTAAGCAGAGCATCCAGGGTCTCGCGTTTCATATGCGCATCTTTAAGAGCTTCATCCAGAGGGGATTCATATCCGCGAAGCTTGCAGCGATTAATAACCTCCATTTTTATGGAGTTAAGCGAAAATGCGATTCCATCTTTTATCCTATCGTATGCTTTTAATTCAGAATCATATGCAGTTTTTCTTACGTTAGGATCTGGATCATATGCTTTGTTTCTGATGTCAGACAAAGTAGTTGTGGAACCTTCATATTCAACCGGAACAGTTGATGTTAGAAAACCCTGAAGATCTGACCAGGCATTGGATCCGCTTATTTCATAAAGGCTGATAACCTGCTCCACTTCCGGAGATAGGGTATAACCCGCACGCTCTTTCATGTTTTTAATGTAAAACTCGTGCTCTTTGAGAAGTTCACGGCTTTCAATAACTGATTGCAAGTCACTGATTTGATCTACATATTTTACAAATGCGGATTCGGGGGCGGCGAGTGCGGCCAACTTTTGAGATAATCTTCCTGCTGCAGAAGCAGAAGCGACATCAGAGGTATTCACCGACATCTGAAGCTGAGCGAAAGAAAAAAGCGGGTCAATCTTCGAGTATATCTTTTGTGTGAGTTCTATTACTTTGGTAAGTACATCAGCAGGCTCACCTGTAAGGTCTGATGATAAAGCGATGATATCATTGATTGTTTCGTCAAGAATTCTCTCATCTTGTGTAAAATTTGGGTCATCGTATCCTTTATAAAGTTTTTCCAAAGACCACTCTTTATTCATTTACAATTATCCTCCAAATCGTTCTGCAGATAATTGTATCATTCCACAGGACTATATGCCATTCCAATTTGTCAGATCCAAAAACAAAAGTACATTAAAACAATAAGCCATCACATATATGTGATGGCTTATCGATTTTTAGGAAGTTAATCAACTATTTCAATTCTGCCCTCAACATGAGAGTCGAGATCCTGGTGAGTTGCAAAGTATTCCTCGACAATATTATTTACGCTGGAAGCAACTACTTTTGGTTTTCTTATCAATGATGCCTCTTCCAGAGTTATTCCTAGGCTTGTCTCGATGTTGGAGTAGTGGTAGTGCTGAATGGCAATAGAATACGTATCGTCATTTTCAACAGGTTTATCATAGAAAGTGAACGCCTCCAATTCATGAGTACTTCTGTTATATCTTATATGAACTCCTCTGGAGAACTGGAAGAATTCAGTTTCACCTGCCCAGGCTTCATCACGCATTAAGTGCATTATCACCTTTTTAAACGTTTTACCTGATAAATAGATCATCCATACGGGTGAATCAAATGGTGTATTTTCTAGAATATCCTGGTATTCAACAACGGGACCGAATTCTTTTTTACGTATTGCACCTGAACCGAACATCATTATGTCAAAAGAACTTTCTTCTACCATAAGATCTGCATATAGGTTTCCTAGTTCTGTTTCCTGTTCACGTGCAGGATGTGTAAGCATGCGATGGAGCCTGGTGACAACACGGTGATATTTTCTGTCTGTAAGTGCTTTATAACCATCAACTACTTCTTCCATGACCGGATCGGAAGGAGAAGTGTCCTGTGTGATAGGAACAGCCTCCCATTTCCAATCGGCAATGGTTTTGCTTTCTTTGTCATACTCTATATCGAATCTGCCGATGTAGTCTGTTCCGGTATAAGCTTGAACAATTGGAATGCCATTTACTATTGTAGGTTTATCCATATAAGTATGAGAGTGGCCGCCTATTATCATATCGATCCCCCAGGTAGGATCGAGTTCTTCGGCCAAAGCGATATCGTTCTCATATCCGATGTGTGTGAGAAGAACCGTGAGATCAGTATCTTCTGTTTTGTAGTTGTCACAGATAACGCCAATCTCTTTTCTGGCATTTTTCATGTTCACAAATGAGCCGATTACTTTTTCTGCTCGTGTGGTAACAAGTACTTCGTTTGTGAGTACAGCTATGAACATGATTTTGACACCATCGATCTCAATGTTCAGGTACGGATTGAACATCCGTTTGTTGTTTGTTGTAACAAACAGATCACTGTTAACAATAGGAAAGTATGCACATTTTTCAAGAAACAAAAGGTGAGCAAGCCCATAATCCACTTCATGGTTTCCCAAAGCAACCACATTGGGGCGCAGCATATTAACCATATCTATCGTGGACATGCCAAGATATTCCTGATCAATAATAGAGCCACGGAACATATCACCTGCAATAACATAAAGTGTATTGGGGTTTTCCTTCCGAGTATGCTTGATATAACCGGCAAGTCTGGCAAGACCTCCAATCTCCATACCATCTGACTCCTGTGGGAGCCAGTCACCATGCATATCGTTATTGTGTAGGATTGTGATATGTGTCATATATCGCTTAATCTCCTCTAATACCTCGAATAACAACAATATAGTAGAAAACCATACTTGTAGTCAATAAATGGATATCTCATCATTTATATGCTTTTTGCTATTGTATGTCACTCCAGTAGGATTCCAATACTGATATTAGTGTGGACGTCATACTGTCTATTCCGCTTTTGCTAAGATGCTCTCTGTCTGCTAAATAATAGTCTGGGTGTGTCTGGTAGCTTACATCCCATATATTAATGAAGACATCAGGGTAATCTTTTTGTATCATTGCTGTTTCAAATGGTGAAACGCTGGTTGGACCCTGAGGAAGGATAAATAATAATATACTGGTATCTTTCAATTCGGGAAGGAGCGCTTTAACGAGCTCATAGTCACTGTTTTTTGTACCTACAACGAAGAAACACTTTCTAGGAAGTAGTCCCTGCATATTTAATGATTTTATCTGTTCCAAAACAGATTCGGGGTCGGGGTTTTCTTCAGCGATGATAATGCAGTTTTCTAATGAGCTTTGGACAGAACTAGCTGAAGCCATAAGCCAGGAGCTTCCTATTCCAAGTATCCGTTTTTCAAGATATTCCTCTTTGTGCAGTTCAGCTAATCTCTCACCATATATTTGTTCAATCGATTGCTTTATTAGTTCAGCATAAGCTTTTCTTCCTTCAGATGTTAGGTGAATTCCATCAGAGAAGAAGTATTCACCATGTTCTTGGGAAGCAGATTCCCAATCAATTACTGTGACATTCTCAAATTCATCTCCGAGAGAATGAATAGTGTCATTGTTCTTAAATTGCCAGTCATTTGTTGTGGTGAGCCAGAACACATCTCTGTCACCACACATACTGATAATAGTTCTTAGATCTTCTATAGGAAGCACATTGTTTGTCCCTATCCCTATAACCACCGGGTTGCCAAGTGTTCCATTGCCTGCTCGTTCTTTTATCATTGTCATAACCGGGTAGTGGGAACGGTTTTGTGCCGCATCAAAATCCCCGTTAGGGAATGTTTCATATAAAACGCGGATGGCACCCAGCATCACTGAGTCACCAATTCCTGTGATAGGGAGGCTTTCTGCATCTACTTCCTCTGTAAAAGCCAGCGGATCAGAAAGGAGTTCTGCTTTTTCTCTTTGCTTTTCTTCATATAAGGCCTGCTGCTGCTCTAAATATTTAGCATTTTCAGCCAATTGCAGCTCAAGCTCCGCCATCTCTTGAGTATTGTCTTTTGCAGCATAAATATCCTGGGAACCAAGGAATACAAGATAAACGATAGGTATTAGTATAACTATCTTGGTAATAGTAACTAATATTGTCTTTAAATCATTTTTGAAATGAATGTCCATTGCGAAATGCAGGATGAAAGAGCAAACAATAACAGAAAGAATATAGCACAGCAGTGTTTTTTCTTTTAGCTCAGTTAATGACAGAGCAAAAAACAGAAGGGGATAATGGGTGAGATATACTTCATAAGAGAAAGATGATAATAAACGGGTGAAAGGATTCTTCAATTGAGAGAACAGCGGAAGATCCTCGTTTGTAGCCAATGAAATAATTGGAAGAGTGAGAAGAGAAGATATTAAAAAACTATAGCAAAAGATAGTAGAATCAGGCGTTATGATAAAGAATAAGTAAGACAGCGATGAAATTAAAACGATAAAAGAGATAGTGCTATAAGGCCCTTTTTTGAACCACGATGGTGTAAATCGCTTTTCTTCATGCAGAAAAGCCAATGCCATTCCAAATAGCGTGGAGAACATACGCGCGTCAGTTCCATAGTATATCCTCATCTGAGGGTATCCCTTATTGTAATAAGTTGGAAGAATCATGGCCGACGCTGCAACCTGAATGAGGAAGGGGAAAAAGACTATCAAAAACCTGCTATGCTTTTTTAGATAATTAAACGCATAGCAGATTATAGGGAGACAGATTTCTTCCTGTATCAACAGTGATATATACCAAAGATGAGTAAAAGGAGAATTTGTCAGTCTTGCAAAATATGATTGCCCTGCATTTATTTGCCACCAGTTATTTGTAGCGGTCAAAGCACTTATGGTTTCAGGTTTTTCGTTGAGCCATATGATATGCGGGAAATAACGTAGCACATAGATTGACAATGCAACAGTGATCACCATGGGAATATAAAGTCGGATGATGCGCTTAATATATCTGCCTATCAGAGATGATTTACCTCTATTGAATGAGACTACGTAAAGGTATCCATGCATAACTAAAAAAGAGCATACAGCAAGAAAACCTCCTGGAATTGCATCCGGAAGTATATGGTAAACAAGGACTACGCCTGTGCATATCAGACGAAGAATGTCCAATCCGTAACTGTAATGATCTGCTTTATTCATTTATCTCCCTCATAAGCAAATAATAGCAAAAATAATACTGTGCGGATAGTAAAAGGGGATTCAATTTAATTTTTGACACTAATTCACACTGTGTTGAAAAAAAGGCTATGTGCTACAATGATTACATCCCATTATAAGTGTTTATCAAGGAACATAATTAAGGAGAACATATTATTATGGCAGAGAGAGTATTCCACCGAGACAAACCTTACCTGCATATTCCTGTTAGCGATAGAGACCCTGAATCATTTTACTTTATCCAGGTGTGGGACGGGGATAAGATGGATAAAGAATTTTTCATTGGCATTGTAGATGTTAAAAAAGGTGAAAAACCGGATTTTTATGTTGCAATGTATTTAGGGAACTATCTTTCCGATGATATTGTGCTGAAATGTGAGGATTCCTGTTCTGACAGTATACTTGAAGGAATTATCCCAGGAAATGAAATGGAAAAAGAGCCGGATCTATATCCTGATCTTTATCATGAGCCGGAAAGGCAGCAAATACATTTCTCTCCCAGAAGAGGGTGGATGAACGATCCAAATGGTCTATTATGCACAGTAGAAGGCTATAATATTCACTTTCAGCACAATCCTTTTGGGCCTCAACATGGGTGTGCTAATGTTAGTTGGGGTAGAGCAATATCGAAGGATGGTGTTCATTATAAAGAATATCCGGATGCTATTATGCCTTATTCTACTAGATGCCATGTGGCTTCTGGCAGTGCTATTCTAGACAAGTACAATATGTCCGGGTTTGGCGAGGACACCATTATTGCTGCATACACAGCTCTACAATCTGTTCAGTTTCATGGAAGAGCTTCAGTTGTTAATGAAGGACAGCATCTTCTGTACAGCCGTGATGGGGGTAGGACATATAAGTATTTTCCTTGGAGCCCTATTATTCCTGTTCCGGCCGGTGAAGAATGGCGAGATCCGAAGATAGTTCAGGTCGACAGCAATACTCTGTGTATCCTTGTTTATGAGACTTATGAAGGAAAAGATTGTGTAAGTTTTTATGTTTCTCACGATCTAAAGAAATGGGAATTGGTATCCAGAGAGGATGATCTCTTCGAGTGTCCTGATTTATTCCCGCTGAGAGTCGAAGAAACCGGTGATATTCTATGGGTGCTTTATGGGGGATGTGGAAAATACTCTGTTGGTGAATTCAAGGACTATCGGTTTGTTGCTTACCCTGAATCCAGCAAATTGTATCTAGACTATGGTGCAGCAGTGTATGCAGGACAGACTTTCAATAATCCGCCTGATCTAGAAGAGAGAAGACATCTTGCCTGGATGGCAGACAACGAAAGAAAGTGGAACTATTCACCTGACTGGCCGGAGCATGGCAAAGGTTGGTCACAAAGCATGTCTTTGATGTGCACTCTTAAACTTCATAAAACAGAAAAAGGCTATAGATTATACAGAGAACCGATTCCGGAGCTGCAGATGCTTCGAAATGGAAAGCCGGAACAGGTGTCTTTAGGTAAATGTTCTGCTTTGGATGCGCCGGCTGAATATTTATTTGAACTACCTGAAAGCAAGGATTTTTCTTTATTGATTGGAGACAGAGGTCTTCATTATTTCGCATCTACAAAGACTATCGCACTAGAAATTGGAAATGAGTTGCCAACATGGATGATGTTCGGAGACATTAATAAAAAAGAAGATAAGAAATATAACATCATAAAAGAAGGACCAATAAAAGCAAGGGTATTCATCGACAGAAGGTCCGCTGAAATATTTCTCAACGGAGAAATAAGCATGAGCTTTTCTTTCTATCCCGAAAGGGAAAAACTCTCAGTTGAAGGAATTGATCATATTGAGGCAGTAAAATATTCTTTAAAATCGATATGGTGATAAATAACAAATGGTCGGCCTTAATCAATCCAAAGCCCCAGAGAGCGAAAACGCTTTCTGGGGCTTTGCGACTTTTTGCAATGAGAATATTCCAAATATCAGATTATGTAATAATAGGTAGTGGCTAACAGCCTGAACGTTTCCTATTACTATTTTTATGAGATGGCAGTAGAAGCTGGATCCAATCTCATAATTATATCTTCTTGTATCTCTGGTGACAGATCAAGAAAATTCACGAAGGTGCCATGTATACGTACAATATAAACTCCGCTTGGAGCATATTTCTCAGGATTTGCCAGAACTTTTCTTAGCATTTCAGGGGTAGTTACATTGACGTAAAGATAAAAAGGAGAAACGGAATTCTGGTCATATGGATTGAAGAACAAAGGATCGAAAATTTTGGCTTTGAATTCCAACCCTTTCTCTTCCATGGTTTTTCCTTTGAAATAATTCGGATTGATACCAAGATGGGATGCACAACCTCCGCACATCATATAAAACGGAAGATTTCTATTTGAAAGCATGCGCATGCCCAGGCCATTAGATGCGTCTCCCATAAGAGGGTCTACACCATAATTCAACATGGTTCTTGCTTTTCTTCCGTCAGGTGTTGCCCCGACCCAATACCCATACATTAGATGAGTAGAGGGGGTGGAGAAATCAGGTCTGAATGGGTTCCCGAGATAGTTCTTTTTTGAAGAGACTATCTCAGCAGCCTTTTTAATGACTTCAGCAGTTTCCTTGTCTACTTTCTCTATATTGTTGCCATATTTATCGCAAGCAAGCAAATATTGGTGCATCTCGTCATCATTGACAAAGTCGGTACGCAGTGCTTCAAGCATACGGTCTGCATCATCAGGACGTTCCTCAAGAAGGGTATCTATCGCTATAAAAGAGTCCGCAAGAACACTGCTTCCGTGGATCAGACATCCGCTTCCGTTATACTTTGTTCCCTGATTTATTGGATCGCGCATGTCAAAGCCTGTATCTATACCTCCCATCATTGTTGATAGGAATGGAACCTGATACAAACTGAGTGCTACAGAAGCAGCATTGCCTGCTTTTGCCATCTCTCCTGCATATCTGTCCAGTTCCTTCCAGTATACTTCACGAATATTTTTTAATAAATCTATGCTGTTGTTATATCCAAGCTCTTTCCAGGTTTTACCCAACTGCTTGCCGGATATTTCCGATCTTCCATCCTGAAGGACCAGTTCCAACACTTTAGGGAGATTTAGCCATGTATTAGTGGTGTTCCCATTATCCTTTCCCATGATCAAAGGTTCCTGGCACCCTGCAACAGAATATTGAGGCAGATCCTCTTCAGAAATACCATGGTCTTTGAGAATCTCAAAAACTGCATCGTCATTAAAAAGGGATGGAGTAAGAACACCTGGGGTGAAGAAGAATTTGCCCATCTCTCGGTACAAATCGTCTGGAGTGTTTTTGTGGAGCTTTACGGATAGTATAGGCTGTGGGAGATTCATGTCATAATAAGCATCAAATAAAGCAAATGATGTTGGATTAGTTAGATCATTTCCTTCAAGATCTCTACCGCCAATTATAAGGTTCTGGGAAATAGCCCAGCTTCTGTCTGCTACATTGAAAAAGACCAGAAGATGTTTGAGTAATGAAGAAGAGTATTCACGCCCTGTATTTTCCATTGCACGGTAAGGTTCGAATATTCTATCTGCATTCCCAACAGACATCGCAAATGGGTTGGGAGTTTGTTCAACAGTCATATTTTGCCAAATGAGGATAAATGCCTGAATAGCTTCATAAAGATTAGTGGATCCGTTTGCCGGTACTTTTTCAAGAGTATCAGCGATTAACATAAATCGTTGTTTTGACTTACCTGTACTGTTTTTAGCCTTTTCCAATGCCATGTCACGGTATCTTGAAGCCAAAATCAAAAGTGCATCGATGCTGAGTAGCATAGAGAGATAGTATTCTTTCTTCTTTGAATCTGTCTCTTTCTTTATTTGCTCTTCAATCTCTTCTTTTACACCAAGAGCACCTATTGAGAGGTATTTCTTCACGTTTGGAACGACATGGCCTGTTACTTGTTCCATAAAAAAGATTACTTCTTCAGTATACGGCTCTGCTGGGCCATATGCGTTCATAAGTGCTTTGGCAAAATCGTTTTTTGAATAATAATCTTTAACATGTGCAATACGTTCTTCTGTAATGTCTCCAATAGGATCTATATCGGAAAAAACAGCCACCGGATCGCAATAACCCTCGAATGATTTTACTTCAAATGACGGATTGATAAGAGCATATGAGCGGGCAAAAGCATCATCCTGAGAGCCGGCAAACAAATGATATTCTCCTAGGAAAAGAGGAATATGTTTCATGACTTCTATAAGAGTTTTGCTTATACGAATACAATCAGGTTCATCTTTGAATTTTACATCGCATTCCATAGCGATCTCTCTGGCTAAGAACCATCCTTCAAGATGATCAATAGCACGCTCCTCTTTGAAACGCGCTTTAGCAAGATCTGTTATTTCTTGTGGTGAATAGATTTTCTCAATCTCCATCTTTTGCTCCTGTAATATTATGTAGAAATGACACTGATGCCATATGTTTCAAAAGTTTCTTTGAAGTGCTCGACTGTAGAAGGAGAGATTCTTCCGGACTTCATTGTGTATTCCCTTCCGCATTGAGCCCATTTGGACTTTCCAAATTCATGATAAGTCAATAGTTCAACGGATACATGATTTCCCATGATGGTTTCTTTTAGTAATTTCGCAAAGCCTTCTGCATCATCAAGATCGCTGTTGAAGCCGGGGATGAGAGGTATCCGTACCAGTACATCTTCATGCTGTTCAGAAACCGTTTTAAGTGTAGAAATTACCTGATAATTAGATATACCTGTCCATTTTACATGTTTGTTATTATCGTAATGTTTGATATCCATTATCCATTGATCAACAAGAGAGATAAGCTCGGTCATCCTAGGATGACTCCCGTTACTTTCTATTGCTCTATGTATGCTTTTCTCGCCGAGCATTTTTAGTAATTGCTTAACAGGTTCAAATTGAACAGAGATCTCGCCTCCTGTAAGAGTTACCCCACCTCCGTCAAAAAACATAGGCTTAGAACGAACACAGATATCTGCAATCTCAACCTGGGAATACTCTTTGCATGAAAAATGTATTCCTTTCTGGCGAAGCTTTGTGCATGGCATCTCGCACTGAAGGCAATTGCTTCTGTCAAGCGATTTGTTATGCACATTGCCTTTAGGGCAGCTCTTATCTGTCAACCATTCCTGCTCTGTCATGATGATTCCGCCTATTGGCATACCTTCAGGATTTGAACACCAGGGACAATGCATATTGCATCCCTGCAGGTGAAATACAAGGCGATTTCCTCTACCGTCCTGAGAGTAATTGAACCCTTGCTGGAACACTTTTATTGTTTTCTCATCAGTATTGCTCATGTTTTTTCCAAAAACGGTCAAGAGCCTAGTATAGGACCTTGACCGTTTATTTAAGCGATAATCAGTTTGATACCTTTATCTTCTAAGGTATTAATCCATTTTTGTGATATTCCTTGGTCGGTAATAACGATATTGAAATCATCTATTGAACCGAAATTATGCATACGTACAGTTCCGAATTTGCTGGAGTCGGCTACGAGGCAATTTATGGCAGAGATCTGCATAGCATTTTGTTTGATAGGAACTTCAAATTCATTTATGCATGTTACACCAAGCCTATCATCTATTCCTGCCGCAGAAATAAAAGCGATATTTATCGTATATCTTTTTAAAGTGTTGATACCGTATCTGTCTACGAAAACCCCTGATTGAGGGTCGAGTTTCCCGCCTGAAACAATATAATTCTTGTAGTCAATGTGCATTAACTCTCGTAAAGCATTTTCGGTAGCGACAATCACAGTATTATTATCTTCCGGTTTCAGGTGATGAAGGATATTGACGGTAGTAGAACCGATATCTACGAAAATAACTTCATTTGTCCCTATCAAAGCTGATGCTGCAGCTCCTATAGCAGCTTTTTGCTCGTAGTTCGTTCCGCTTTCTTCGTCCAGAGAATAGATCTTATATATATCGGAATCGCTAAGCATTATGGCACCAGAGACAGTTTTAACGATGCCTCTTTCTTTCATTTTCTCAATGTCTCTTCGTATCGTCATTTCCGTGACATCGAAATGGCGTGACAGATCTTTAAAAGAGATGCCACCATTTTTTTGGATTATTTCTATTATTCGTTCTGTACGATCCATTTATTTTTATATTTTTCCAGCTTCTTTGAATAGACGCATGGCGCTGCTTGTGCCAAGACGGGAGCAACCCAAGTCTGCAAAGGCTTCAATATCTTCAACAGTTTTCATGCCGCCTGCTGCTTTGATTAGTACGTTGGGACCGATATGTTCTTTGAATAGCTTGATATCCTCTATAGTAGCTCCTGCTGTTCCAAACCCGGTTGAGGTCTTTATATAGTCCGCCTTTGCTTCTGTTACTATCTCACACATCTTGATTTTCTCTTCTTCGGTAAGGTAGCAAGTCTCAATAATGACTTTCAGGACATATCCATTTGTAGCTTCTCTAAGAGCTTTTACTTCTGAAAGTACAAGATCCCAGTCACCGTTTTTGACATCTCCAATATTGATGACCATATCGATCTCTCTTGCTCCATTTTCAATAGCATCCTTAGCCTCAAACACTTTGACTGCAGTGGTATTATAGCCAAGAGGAAATCCTATTACTGTACATATATTAAGTTCAGGGTATTCTTCATGAGCTCTTTTCACATATGATGGGGGGATACATACCGACGCTGTATTATATTCGAGTGCACCATCGCAAATGTTTTTGATGGATTCCCAATCTGAAACTGCTTTTAGCAACGTGTGATCGACTTTCTTAAGGATTTCTCTCGCTTCCATATATTTTGTACTCCTTTATTCAATAATGTTCTTATTGTTATTATTTTAACATATGTTTGCAATCCTTTCTTTTGACATTAAATAAAATCAAACATAATCAAATAAAAAGATGCGAATTAATGAATCGGCTATTGATTGCTTTTTTGTTGTGTTTTATAGGCAAAATAACCAAGCTTGAGCATATATTGTGTACAGTATAACCAAATATGATTCTATATAGTGAGAGCCACTAACATAAGAGACCACACAATGTTAAAATACTAACATTTTTGCGTTACAAATGTTTGTGGAATATCACAATCCAAATATGAAATATTTGTTAACAGCGTAAATAGAAATAATACGGATTAAAGATTAAAATATATACAATAGTAATATTGTGTATTTTGTGGAGGTATAGCTTATGGTACTAACAGATGAAGGACTGCAATATCATATCAGAATGAAAGAGGGGGACGTAGGAAAATACGTTTTTCTGCCTGGTGATCCTTTCCGTACAGATCTTATTGCCAGCTTTTTTGATGAACCTAAACTGGTGGCACATAACAGAGAGCATAAGACATGGACAGGATATTTAGATGGGGTCAAAGTATCTGTTACATCAACAGGAATGGGATGTCCTTCAACTGCTATAGCGTTGGAAGAACTGATCCACATCGGTGCCGACACATTTATCAGGATCGGTACAGCTGGAAGGGTATGTCCTGAATCTTATGACGAGTCTTTGGACGGCGTTATCTGCACTGCTGCTGTCCGCGATGAGGGGACAACTATCCACTATATTCCTATTGAATACCCGGCAGTTGCTGATCGACATGTTGTCGATGCATTGGCAAGAGCAGCTAAAGCAAGAGGATTGAATTATATAGAAGGAATTACCCAGTCCAAAGATAGTTTCTATGGACAGCATGAGCCAGACAATATGCCTGCTGCAGCACGTTTGCACGAGCGTTGGACGGCATGGGAAAGAGGGCATGTTATGTGTTCTGAAATGGAGGCAGCTGCGTTGTTTGTCATTTCTTCGATCCGTGGATGCAGAGCCGGAGCAATTATGGACTGGGGAGATATGAAGAAAACTATTGGTGTCGCATGCGATGCAGTTAGGCTTCTAGCCAAAGAGGATGGTTTAGTATAATGGCAGAAATACATGATTTTAAAGAATATATAAGCGGAGACAATCCGTTGATGTATCATATCCGTTGCAGAAAAGGAGATGTGGGTGAGTATGTTTTTCTTCCCGGTGATCCTTTCCGCACAGATATAATCGCTTCTTATCTTGATGATGCAAAACTCGTTGCTCATAACAGAGAGCATAAGACATGGACAGGATATCTGGACGGGGTCAAGGTTTCTGTTACATCAACAGGTATGGGTTGTCCGTCTACCGCAATTGCAGTAGAAGAACTGATTAAATGCGGTGCCAAGACATTTATAAGAATTGGAACAGCAGGAACAGTTAGAGATCCAGAAGATGCACAAAAATATGATTGCTGCATTGTTACAGGCGCAGTAAGGGATGAGGGAACAACCATTCATTATGTACCTATGGAATACCCTGCTATTGCGGACCGCCATGTGGTAGATGCTCTTGCCCGTGCTTGTGAGGCAAGGGGGTTGAAAGCGCTTGAAGGCGTATCTCAGTCCAAAGACTCTTTTTATGGAGAAGTAGAACCAGAAACGTCTCCTAATGAAAAACGTCTGCGTGAGCGTTGGGAAGCCTGGAAAAGAATTGGCGTTTGTTGCAGTGAAATGGAGTGTGCTGCTATTTTCGTAGTTTGTGCATGCCGTGGAGCACGTGCAAGTGCTATAATGAATTGGAAAGACATGGACCAGACTATCCAGGCTGCATGTGATGCAGTCCGGTTGCTGATAAAAGAAAACAAATAAGCATTAAGGTGGTATCTTATGGGAAAACCGATTATTGAATTAAAGCATTTTTCCTATCGGTATCCGAACACGGAAGAGGTTGTTCTTAAGGACATCGACCTAACAATTGAAGAAGGTGATTTCGTTGGCATTATTGGTTGCAACAAGTCCGGAAAGACGACTTTGTGTCAATCGATGGTCGGCATCCTTCCTTTTGTCCTTGGCGGTGATTGGGACGGGGAGATTGTAGTAGACGGTAAGAGCTACAACGAAACGCATGGTGAAGGTGCATCGGATGTTATTGGAATCGTATTCCAGGATGCTGAAAGTCAGTTCACCCAAGAGACGGTAGAGGACGAAATTGCATTTGCAATGTGCAACTTTGGCTTTGAGCGTTCACTTATGCGTGAGCGTGTTGAGTTTGCGGCAAAAGCATGTGGTCTTTGGGAAATGTTGGATCGTTCTCCGTATCGTCTTTCAGGAGGCCAGCAGCAGAGATTGGCTATTGCATGTATATTGGCATTGCGGCCTCGGGTTCTCCTCCTCGATGAATCTACTTCTCAGCTTGACCCTCAGGGAAGAGATGAAGTATTCAGACTGGTTGAAGAACTTCATGCCAGCGGTAGTACGGTAATAATGGTTGACCACAATATCGAAAAAATCGCTGAATCTACCGATAAGGTGCTTGTATTGCACAATGGTGAAGTCGTAGATTATGGTGAGACACATAAAGTGTTTGCGAATAAGGAAAAACTAAATGAACACTTTGTGAGAGTTCCACAGGTCACTGACGCCGCTCTAGCACTTCCGGAAAAACTGATTGGTGATGTAACACCGATCACATTGAAGGAAGCAGAGGCTTCTTTCGCTAACTACAAGATAGAGAGGTAACGGCGGATGGAAAGAAATGTTGCTGTTGAGACCAAAGATCTGGTCCACGTTTACCCGAATGGTGGAGTTAAAGCTCTGAAAGGCGTCAATCTCAAAATATATGAGAATGATAAGATGTCTATTATTGGGCAGAATGGCTCAGGGAAAACTACCATCGTCCGTCACTTTAATGGTTTGCTTCGTCCTACTGAAGGACAAGTTCTTCTTTTCGGTGAGGATACTGCAGGAAAATCTGTAGGTGATATGGCAAGAAGGTGCGGATATGTTTTCCAGAACCCCAATCATCAGATTTTCTGCACCACTGTTCGTGAAGAGTTGGAAGTTGGTCCAAATAACTTCAATTTCTCAGAAGAAGAGAAAAAACAGGAGATCGACAAAGTTGTCGAAATGATGCATCTTGAGAGCATATTGAACTCTCACCCGATGACATTGGACTATACTACTAAAAAAATTGTATCCATAGCTTCTGTCCTAGTTTTTAAGCCCGAAGTACTTATTCTGGATGAGCCGACTGGAGGTTTGGATGAGGTCGGAAGAAGAATGCTTACAAGCATCATCAATATGATGCATAATGATGGGCATACAGTTGTTATGATTTCTCATGATATGGACTATGTTGCTGAAAATTCAGACCGTATCGTTGTTATGAGTCAAGGAGAGGTCATTGCAGATGGAACTCCAAAGGAGATATTCCTTAATGCTCCTGTTTTGGAGCGCGCAATGATTGCTCCGCCGCAGATCACTTCTTTGGATCTTCTATTGGATGGAAAAGGTGATACTGCTTTATCAGTTCAAGATTTTGTACGTAAGTACAGAAACTAAATAAATGGAGGTTCTCTATTATGGCAATGCAATCTACTGAATCCAAAAGCAGACTTTGGGGAACATATGTTGCGATCATGATTCCGTTGGGTGTCGCAATTAACTATGTCGGAGGCCTGCTGAACAGCGCCCTTGGTGGCCCGCTTTATTTGGATTCCATCGGCACAGCAGTTGTTGCTGCAGTTATGGGTCCTTGGGTTGGCGCTATTTCCGGTCTTCTGTTCAATATCGTCAGTGCTCTTATGGGCGGTAATATGATGTCCGCTCTGTTTGGTATCTGCAATATTGGTACAGGCTTGATCGTCGGATACATGACGAAATGGGGATTCTTTGAGAAATGGTGGCAGGTTCTTATCGTTGCTAACCTTCTCGTTTCCTTCTGGAACGCTGCAACAGGTTCCCCAATCGCATCCGTCGTATACGGTGGTGTTGATGGCTCCGCAGGTACTTCTGTTTCTATTGCTGCTCTGCAGGCAATCGGCGCAGACCTGGTAACTGCTGGATTTATCGCCCGTATGCCGATCAACTTGATCGACAAAGGTATAGCAGTTTTGATCGCCTGGATCGTTTACAAGAGACTGCCGGAAAACATCAAGAACTTCAACAAGAAGAAATAATCTTCATTGAAGCTATGCAGGGGGAGAGGCTCTCCCCCTGCAAACAAAACTTAATCGAGGTTTTGCTATGATACAAAAAAGAGATACTTCCACTTTGCTGCGCCGTTTGAGCCCAGGAACCAAACTGCTTATGGCTCTTGCCGGCACATTTGCAATTGTGTTTTTTGAGAACATCTGGCTATCAATTGCCATGATGCTCATCAGTTATGTCGTTATCCTGCACGAGAAAATGGGCTCGATGTTCAAATTGATCTTCGTATCAACGATATCCATGCTGGTATTTATGTATGCTATTTATGGTTCAGTTGTTCAGGAAGATCAAAAGGATACTTATGTGTTTTCTGTTTTGGGGATTAAGTATTATCAGGCAGGTATAGACAAAGCTACACACTTCTTCTTCAGAATCGCTCCTTTGATGGCTTTCCTTTTCTTGATATTCCGTACGATCAATATGACTGACCTTGGTGTATGGATGACAAAAGTTGGACTGCCATACAGATGGGCATTTATCTTTACTGATTCTTTCATGGTCATCCCTGTTTTAAGTAAGGACATGGAACAGATTATGGATGCTCAGAGAGCCAGAGGTCTTGTTACTGAGGGGAATCTTATGACTCGAATGAAAGCATTTGTCCCTGTTATCGTACCTGTTGTAGCAAATGCTTTTGCTAAAGTTCAGGACCAGGCTATTGCAATGGATACAAAGGGATTTAACTCCAAGAGCAAGAAAACTGTTTATAGAGAGCTCCCGAATACACATGAGGACAAGATCTGTAAAGCAATAAGCTTAGTCGTCCTGATCGCATCAATCGCATATAAGGTCTTAAAGTCTCTTAATAAGATCTGAAAAATAATATAAGGAAAACGGGGCGTGCATGTTTTACACGTCCCGTATCTTGTTTTATGGGCAATAAAGAAGAACGTATTCAGTTTTTGGACAGAAACTACCGAAGGAATTATTTATCTTTTCTTACGGAAGGTTTCCTGTATTCTTTTGCGTTTTATTTGTTTTCAGTTACTAATGTTTTTCCAGACTATGTTTCTAAACTGTCAGCTGATCCTATAGTACTTAGTCTTCTTTCTCTTTTGTTTTATGGTCCTAACTATCTTGCCAGCATAATATCGTGTTGGCTTTCGATGAACTCGCTAGCTAGTCCTAAAAGGCTTGGAGTAACTGTGTGTTTTTCACAAAGAATAGGACTTGTTTTAATAACTTTATCATCTTTCCTAATTGGCAAAGTTTCAGTTTCAATATGTCTGATTTGTTTTTTCAGTGCGTATCTTTTGTTCAATATCGCAGACGGTGTTTCTGCCCCAACATATTTTTATATGGCAAGCACTATGATCCACAAAAATATTGGCACATTCTTTGGAACGTACAATATGGTAGGGTCTATCTCCGGTGTACTGGCCTCATTGCTCCTTACATATCTATATAACGCCCGGAAGTATCCAGAGAATTACCAGATGATGTTTTCTATAGGGGTTGTCTTTGCACTTGCGGCGTCGTCAGCAATTGCTTTTGGAACAAGGGAATACCATGAGCAAAAAACACAAAGAGAGAAGGTGAAGTGGCGCGAGATACCTTCTATGATGAAAAATAGTATTTCTGACAATGAGCAGTTTCGTTATTATACTTTGATATATGTTATTCTTGGGGCTGCAGAATTCGCTATGCCAATGTATTCTGTCAGATTAGCTCAACAGAAGAATCTGCCTGACAATTTCATAGGTATGATGTCACTTATAAGTTTGATAGCAAGTGTTGTTGCAAACTGGATATGGGGCAGGTTATCAGACAGAAAAGGTTTGTTTATTGTGTTAGCGCTGTCTTCTGCAAGCGGTATATTGGCAGCTAGCCTAACTATCCTGAACTTTGGTGGCGTGTTCAATTATTTTGCGTACTTGATGCTGGCATTTGCTTCAGCAGGAAGTTATATTACGAACAATATTGCCTGTACGATATATGCTAAAGATGGCAACAGTACGATCCTTACTTCTGCATCTAAATTGTGTGCTGCTCCTGTTCTGATCTTTGCTTCAGTAGGAAGTGGTTTGTTAGCACAATTGACTTCAATAACAGCAGTTTTTGTCATTGCCCTTATATCGTATATTATTTGTACTTTGCTTGCTGTCAGGAAAATCAAATAATATGATGCTATAGCCTGAGATGTCCGCAAGGACATCTTTTTTGTTTGAAAAGGGGACAAAAACTATATTGAAAATATAAATAGAGATTGATATGATATAAGCACAAAGAGGGACAGTGTCCCATATAGGCAAGGAGAATACAATGCAGCACAAAGATTATGATTTGCTAAGAGAAATGTCTATATATGTCAATGACTTCATAATGGAGAAAGACTGTTATCCCACAATAAGAGATTTGGGAAACAGATTCGGATTATGCAAGAGCAGTGCACACCGATATTTAAAATCACTAAAAGAAGAAGGTCTGCTTCCTTCTGATAATAAAATGATCCCCGGAGAGGAAGAAAGGGTTGCATGGCTCTCAAATACCATTTCCTGTGGATCTCCCTCGTATCAGGAAGAGAATATTGATGGATATGTACGTCTATCAACGGCTGTTTTTGGAAAAGGGCAGAAATATCTGCTTACTGCATCTGGTGATTCTATGATAGAGGCTGGTATCGAAGCAGGTGATGTTCTTGTTATCAGAAAACAGGTCACCGCTTCAGAAGGGGATATCATAGTCGCGCTTCTAAATGGCGAAAATACTCTCAAGCGCCTTATGATGCACGAGAACGGTATGCCGTTTTTGCATCCGGAGAACTGCGCTTATGAAGATATTGAGATAAGTGAAGGTGATACATTCTATATTCAAGGGGTACTTACACATATCATCAAATCGGTGGTTGAGTCATGATTCAGTTACAATGCAGAGAATGCGGGTGTTACAATCGCAGCCTTCTATTATATGAAACGAAAGGCAGATTTGAGTGCTCCTGCTGTGGAACACTCAATATAATCGTCGGATGGAAAGATAATTGTTTCCCAATAGTAAGAGCTGAAGACGAGGCTGCCGATATTTCCGAAAACAAAAAGACAAGTATAAAAGAAGCTTTTTTAGAAAGGATACGGCATGTCCCAAAAGGATTTTATGCCTATTAATGGTTCTTTACTATGGACTCACGGATGATCAACAGAAGGAAATATGTGACCGTTACGGCGATACACTATGTTAATGGCATGTGCTGCCCGCAGGTTATTGAAACAGAGGCTGGGGCTTTTCTTTTAGAGGATATAAAAAAAGTGCAGAGACTATCTGAAAGATCAGAAATCGGTGCAGATGAGAGGTATATTGTTAAGATCAATGGGAAAGAAAAGAACCTCTACAGAAAAGGGGACATGTGGTTTATCATCCCTGAAAAAGAAGACTTTGATATTTTTGGGTTAATATCAGATTAAGCACATGTTGGAGTCACGATGGCAAATATAATTTCTAATAGTAACGGAAAGCAGTATGTTACTGTGCAGGCTACACACTATCCAAACGGGGATATTGTTCCGGTAACTATCTTTTTTCCTGGCGGAAGAATTTTTCATATTGTTAGGTCAAGTATGATAAAAGGCCAAAGCGACAATATAAACATGAAGCGGATTTTTCGAGTGTTTATAGGAAAACATGAAACTAAATTATATTTGGAAAACAGACGATGGTATGTGTTACGAAAATAGGAGGAATTGATTGATGGCGATGATTAAGAAATATGTTTCTGTTCACGTAACTCATTATAACGATGGGAGCTGTTTTCCTACCGCACTTCAGGTTGATGGGGAGGCTTATCTGATTGAGGATATATCTGATATTCAGAAGGTTGAGGCGGAGTACAACTTGGGTGCCGAAGAACGTTTTATAGTAATAATACATGGAAAAGAGAGACCTTTATTCAGAGAAGGGCAAAGGTGGTTCGTTATTCCTGGGGCTAGGATCGTCAGAAGGGGAGTTGGACCAGCTGCTTAAAGAAAAATACAACACATTAATGATATGAAAAGCGGAAGCATTTATGCTTCCGCTTTCGATATTACTATTCTTCTTCGTTAAACATAGAAGTGAATAGAGGTGATATGCCTTTAAGATAATCTCGAGCCTTTTCTAACGGGTTTTTATGTTCTCCATGATGATCTATCAGATATCTATAACGTGCTTCAACTTTATCGATTATAGTATCCCATGGTTTAGGAATCGTTGTACGTGCTGCTTCACCCATCGCTTCTAAAGCATTTGGATCTGACAGCATCTCACGTATAACCCTTGCTAGATCGTCGACATTGTTTTCGCATAAGCGGCCGTTTACACCGTCTTCTACTATTTCAGCTGCACTGCTTTCCCTTGCGAGGATTGGGGGAGTGCCTGCTCTTGCTGCTTCACGTACAACCATAGGAGCATTGTCATATATGGACGGGAAAACAAAAATATCAGCAAGTCTATAAAAGCCATCGAGAACGGAGATGTCTTCCATATGGCCTGGAATTTTCGTGGTATCACTCAGCCCTAATTCATCAACCTTTTTTCTGATTTCATCCTCATCAGGACCCATACCGACAAGGATCAGCTCACAATTGAAACCTTCCTGTTTTAGTTTTGCTGTTGCCTCAAGAATTAGCATAATATTCTTTTTCCAGTTCATCTGACCTACAAAGAGTAAGGTTGGAAGATCAGGAAGATTATATTTTGCTTTAAGTTCTGCAGGATTGCCCTGTTTATCAGGTGGAAGAAGATCAGAGCCATTTTCCATTACTGTTATTGTTCCCGTATATCCGTATGATTCCAGCACTTCTGCGGTTGAAGAACTAACTGCCCATACCTCATCACACTGATCATAGTAATCTATTATGGTTTTTACCCCTATTTTAGATACAGCTTGGCTATGTGTTAGTTTAAGAAAATCATCATAGTATTTGGAGTGAAATGTAGAGACCAAAGGAATATCGAGTTTTGTTGCTATCCTCAATGCCTCAAATCCAGTAACAAAGGGGCTGTGAGAGTGAACGATATCAAATGGGACAGCGCGGATTCGGGCACGGTAATGTGGATCTATATAAGGAATACCTGCTTTCCATTCAAAACCCGCAGGAAGATCAGTGGCTATAAAATCGATCAACTCAAAAGGATAGTTGCCTCTGTATCCTGTATCATCCATCGGGGCAATGACTGACAACTCATTTCCTCTTTTTCCAAGATGTTCACTATAGGCAAGGACTACTCTGCCTACTCCATCAACTATAGGGACAAAACTGTCTGTAAATTCTCCAATGCGCAATTCAGTTAACCTCCGAATGTTAATTACGATCAAACTGCATCATACACAAAAAGTATCTATAATTCAACTGCAAAAGGAGCGCTTAAGCGCTCCTTTTATAAAAAGTAATTAAATCTTAATCTGTTACTCAACGATTTCTATTCTTCCCTCAACATGTGAATCGAGTCCCTGATGAGTGGCAAGATACTCTTCTACGATGTTGTTTACAGAAGTGGCTACTACCCGTGGCTTTCGGTTTTTCTTAATATCTTCAAGGGGAACACCAAGGAATTTATCAAAATTCTGATAATGGTAATTCTGAAGTGCTACCAATATGTGCTGATCATAAGTAATATCTTTGCCGTTTAGTTTCAGTTCTTCAATAGTATGAGTGCTTTTTCTGTACTTAATCCTGACACCTTTTGAAAACTGATAAAATTCAGTATCACCCAGCCAGGCATCGTCCCTCAGAACGTATTGGATCATGCGTCTAAATTGTGCGCCGTTGAAATCTACCATCCATACGACATCATCGAACGGCGTGTTTTCCAACATTTCCTGATATTCAACGATTGGACCTAGTTCTTTTTTACGTATTGATCCGCTTCCGAACATCATGATATCAAATGAACTGTCGTCCTGCATAATATCAGCATAGAGGTTGCCAAGCTCTGTTTCCTGTTCTCTGGAAGGGTGGGTCAGTTTTCTTGCGAATCTGGTAACAACCCGACGATATTTGTTATCTGTCTCCGTGCGATATCTGGAAAGCAGTTCGCCTATGACTGCATCTTTTGGCGCCGTGTTCTCGTTTATAGGGACACATTGCCACTTGTATTCTGTCAGGCACCTTTCTTTTGTGTCGAAAACAAGATCAAAACGACCGATTATATCTGTTCCAGTGCCTGCTTGTACTATTGGGATACCATTAACGACAGCAGGTTCATCCATAAAAGTGTGTGAGTGACCACCCAGGATTAAGTCTACGCCCCAGTCGGGATCAAGCTTTTTTGCAAGTTCAAAATCCTTTTCTAGACCTACATGAGTAAGCAGAATGGTCATATCTGTATCAGTAGTCCTATAGTTATCGCAAATTATACCGACTTCTTTCGCTGCTTCTTCAACGTCAATAAAGGTTCCTATGACTTTTTCTGTTCTGGTCGACGCAAGTACCTCCTGAGTCAGAATGCCTATGAACAGTATTTTGACTCCACCAATAGTAATATTGACATATGGCTGGAATAACCGCTGATTATTAATCGTCACAAACATATCAGCATTTATGATTGGAAAACGTGCGCATTTTTCCAGGAACAGAAGGTGACCTACACCGTAATCCACTTCATGGTTTCCGATAGTTGCAACATCAGGCCTCAATACATTAACCAGATCTATTGTTGACAACCCCATATATTCAGAGTCGATAATTGACCCTCTGAACATATCTCCGCATATCGCATATAACACGTTGGGATCAGTTTCTCTTACTTTATTGATATATCCTGAAAGATACTCAAGGCCGCCCGTAGCAACTCCGCTTTTATTGTCGGGAAGAAAGTCACCATGCATGTCATTTGAATGAAGAAGAGTTATATTTGTGTAACGTTCCATTTTTCACCTCTTAAGATTATGACGTGATCAAATATGAATAATACTGACGTTTACTTCATTTGAATACGACATACTTCTGATACAGAAATTCCGTAACTAGATTTACTATCATCGTCAAGGCAAGAACAAGATAATCATTCCAACCGGCAGCTGTAAGCTTGTCGCCGACAATAGTGGATAAAGGAGTGAATACTACATAGAAAAGTGCAACAAGTAACATTGCTTTTGGAAGATTGGATGTGGACTTGAATGTGTATTTTCGGTTAATTGTGAAATTCCAAAGTACACTAAGAACAAGTGAAAGGAGATAACTTGGCCAATACGGCATGTGCAGCACTTCCTCAAAAAGTGTAAATGATCCTGCTTGTATGATACCTGCTGATGCTGCAATCAATGTATACAGAACTACTTGTTTGATTCCTTGCTTTTTTTCCATATCTTTTTTTCACTAAATCCAATAAATAACAGGCGGATTCAGTTTTCTCCTATTCTGATATAGTGATTTTACCTTTATTGTCGGCAAACTGTAAAGTGAGAGTTGAAGTGTTTGACGGCGTAAGCCCTTTTTTCTTTGTGAAAATAAGTTATAATGATTGCAACAATCTTCGGAGGCTTTAATGAAAGAGACGGGACGGATTGTTTTTCCGGAATTGGTAAAGAAAGATCCGCTTTATGAACAGATGCTGCCTGAACTTAGGAAGCACCTGTCGCTAACTCTGCAGCAGAACAAACAGATAGAAGAAGATTATGAAAAGGTAATTGTATATTACCGAGAACACGGATTCTCTGATGACGCAATCCGTGCTTTGATTTCTCCGGAAAGACTGGGAGGCTTCTATGCCAGACCAGCTACATTGTGGTATCCATTGGACAATGCTGCAAAGATATATCCGCTTTCTATGAAGAGAGGGAAGATGGCGATCTTCCGTCTTTCAGTTTATCTGAAGGAGGACGTTGTTCCTGAGATACTCCAGATGGCACTCACTTTTACTATAAAAAGGTTTCCTGTTTTTGCGACGACTTTGAAAAAAGGTTTTTTCTGGTATTATCTTGATTCTGCCAAAAGACACTATTTTGTTGAAAAGGATCATGCTGTACCTTGTCAACCGATATCAATATCTGGGAGCGGTTCCCAGTCATTCAGGGTGCTGTATTTCAAAAATAGGATCAGTCTGGAGCTGTTCCATGTGCTCTGTGACGGTACTGGTGGAATGATTTTCCTCAAAACACTTACTGCAGAATATCTCAGGCTTCTAGGTAACTACATTTCATTTGATGAAACAGTATGGGATGTCGATGCAATTCCTGATCCATCGGAAACAGAGAATGCTTTTCTGAGAGTTGAAAAGCAGAAATCCGCATCTGGGTTTGTGGGAAAGCTTGCGACTCAGATGAGCGGTAAGCTTTCCAGGTTATGCCCTTGTCAAGTTCTGCATTTTGTTATGGATACTCAGCGACTGCGAGAGGTCAGTAAAGAAAATGAGGGAACTGTTACTGCATACCTTCTTTGTCTTATGTTCATGGCTAACAAGTATGCAACTGAGGAGCGGGACGGAAATATTCAAATTCAGGTTCCTGTAAATATGCGGAAATATTATGACAGTAAAACTGTTCGTAATTTTTCGTTATATTTCAGTGCTGTCCTTTCGATGGGAGAGATAACGACAGTCAAGGAGATGATACCGAATATTACTCAGCAGATCCTTGAGAAGGGGACAAAAGAGTGTATGGACGAGATGATGTATGCCGCGGTGTTACTTGTGAAGTCGTTGCAATTTGTTCCTGTTTTCCTAAAGAAACCTGTAGCAGAAATAATATATGGTTTCCTTGGAGATGGAATCGTATCCAATACTCTTTCTAATCTTGGCCAATGCTCAGTTCCAAAGGAAATGGAACCGTTCATAGATAGATTTGATTTTGTTCTTGGAGGGGGCTCTGTACAACGAGCAAGTTGTTCTGTAGTTTCATTTGGAAACAAAACGGTGTTCTCCATATCTAAGCATACTGCTGATCCTTCGTTTGAAGAGAGATTGCTTAAACTCATTACTGAAGCAGGAATACCTGTAAGAGTGGAAGGGAGTGAGATTGATGCAAGTTGATCTGATATACCCCGAAAGAACTAAGCGATCCAGACTGATAGAAAAAATCGGTAATATTTTGGAATGGATTTCTTTAGCAGCCTGCATTATCTGCCCTATAGTCAATTACTATGTAGGTGGGAAATTGTGGTCTGTTGTTGTCATATGGTCTGTATATTCTTTCTGGAGCTTGATATTATCTCCGGATATCGTGGAGAGGAATATGATATCTCAGACAGTCAAAGTAATCTGGAAAGCAGCAGTACTTTTATGGCTTATTGATTTGTGTCTTGCTCCAGGCTGGGCTGAATTTGTAATTCCTATATTAGGTTTTTCAGGACTTTTGTTTATCGCTATTATTTACATTGCTGATTACAATAAACAACGACAGAACGCTATGCCTATGATATGGCTGTTCATTTTTGCTTTGATCTTTTCTATATCGTCTTTACTTGGGTGGCTGAATCTAAATTGGCCTATGATGGTTCTGGGTGGAACATCGTCGGTATTAAGTATTCTTGGAGCGATAGCCTTTCATAAGGATTTATCATTGGAATTGAAGAAACGTTTTCACAGAGAATAAGCCTGGTAGTAATAATGAGTAATAAAAACAAAAAAATCACTTATCTAGGTATGGGAGTCGCATTATATGTTGTGCTCTCTTATACAGTTAAAATCCCCCTTATCAATCAGATCAGAACAGATTTTGGATACTTGGTTTTCGGGGTGTTTTTGTGTTTGTATGGAGTTGAAGGTACGATTGTCGGCGTTCTTGGTTGTATAATCAGTAACTTGCTTTATAGTGGGACTTTTCCTATCGGATGGGCTTTAGGACAGCTGTTTATCGGGCTCTGCTGCGGTATTTTATTTAAGAAAACAGATAAAACTGTTTTTAGGTTGCTGATAGCTTGCATATCAGTACTTATAGGAATAGGGGTTATAAAAACGCTGGTTGAATCATTCCTGTTTAATCTTCCTCTTGCTGCTAAATTTGTTAGAGGAATAGTTGCTTCCATAGCGGATGCCATACCTTTTGCTGCAGGGATAATTCTCAGCCCCAAAATAGAAAAAACAATACATAGATAGTCACAAAAGACTGAGGAGCGGGAAATGGAATTTGATCTCAATAAGAAGCATTGCTTTTATTTCAATGCGATTTCGCAGATTCCCAGAGGTTCAGGGAATGAAAAGGCTGTTAGCGATTATATCGTGAATTTTGCTAAAGAACGCGGCCTTAAATATAAACAAGATGATGTCTGGAATGTAATAGTAGATAAACCGGCATCATCAGGGTATGAGAATGCGCCTACTCTTGTAATACAAGCCCATACTGACATGGTCAACGAAAAGAACAAAGGAGTAGAGCACGATTTTGAAAAGGATCCTTTGGATCTGTATGTTGAGGGAGACCTCCTTAAAGCTCGCGGCACCACTCTAGGTGCTGATGATGGCTATGGTGTCGCTTATATGTTGGCGATTCTTGATGATGATACCCTTGAACACCCTGCTTTATCATGTGTTTTCACAAGCATGGAAGAGATTGGTCTTATAGGAGCAGGAAATCTGAAACCAGAAGATGTACATGGTAACAGATATATCAATCTTGATGCCGGTGGGGAAGTAGGAACATATGTAAGCTCTGCTGGTGGGGCAACGGCAGTTATGAGCCTACCGCTGGAGAAGGAGCCAAACGACAAAATGGCTTATCAACTATCTATTCGTGGATTAAAGGGTGGCCATTCCGGCGCTATGATTCATCTTGAATTGGGAAATGCGAATCTTCTGCTTGTTCGTGCGCTTCAGGAATTGAGAAATGAATGTATAGATGTACAGATTGCTTCATTCAACGGAGGGATGCAGTACAATGCGATACCAAGAGAGGCTGATGCTTTGTTTGTGTCTAATAATCAATTTAATGAAATAAGCGGTGTTGTTAGAAAAATAGAATCAGATTTTAAAAATGAACTGGAGTTCAGTGACCCGGACGTTCGTTTAGAGTTAAAAGAAACAGTGATTAATGAGAGACTAACAAAGAAATGCAGTGACAGTTTCCTGAATTTCGTATTCCTTATGCCTGATGGGATGAAACACCGCTCAATGGCGATTGATGATCTTACGACGTCCTCCTTAAATGCAGGCGTAATAACAACGAAAGACAACGAGATTGAAATAGTGGACCTGATCCGTTCTGCTCTTGAAAGCCACACCAATACTTTGATCGACCAACTGAATGTTCTTGGCAATATGCTGGGATGGAAGATCGAGATAAAGAATAGAATAAAGGGCTGGGGATTCAGTGCAGAATCACCATTGAGAAACATACTCAAAGCAGTTCTTAGTGAGCGCGGAATTGTAATGACTGAGATGGCAACTCATGGCGGACTTGAGTGTGGAGTATTTAAGGGGCTTCGTCCGGATCTTGACATTATTACTTATGGACCTGTTGCTGACGGAGAACATACTCCAGACGAGAGCCTTGATCTGGCTTCTTTTGACCGAGCATATGATGTCTTGCGGGAAGTTGTCCGCAGATCAAAGTAGAGAGTAGTATATTAAAAAGCACGCTTCTATTATGACAGCGTGCTTTTTTCATGAAACGTATTATCAACAATATCCGTAGTTAATCAAGGTCCATGCTGCGTCTTTGTTACGCGCCAATATCCATGACCAAGTATATTCAGTGTCAGCTGTCCATGCCCCTGAAGATTTTTTGGGGGAGTGGAACGAAGAATCAAAAACTACATATTCGTCATATGTGTAGTTGTCCCACTGAGCTTCTTTTTCGCTACGAATATCACCTGCATATGTGAGGGAATGCAATGTGCATCCTTCAAAGTTGATGAAACTTTTTTTTATGGCATCAGCAGCATCTTGCAGATCTTTTTCGGAATAAAGATCTGAGGTTCCCAGATCAACTTTTATATCTGAAATGTCTCCAATACATGAACATAGACATAGACACAGAAGGGCGGTCATAACAAATAGTATATATTTATTTCTCATTGCTTTAATCCTCTTGTTTATATAAGCGGGAATCTGAGAATTACTTTGAACAGGTCGCCGTCAGCATATAAGGACAGTATACCACCTTGGAGTTCAACAAGACTTTTTGCAATAGACAAGCCAAGACCGTTTCCCTCTGTGTTTCTTGATTCATCACCTCGCACAAAGCGTTCTGTTAATTCTTCCGGACTGAGGTCTATTTGATCTCGTGAGGTGTTTTTGAATACAAGGATCGCTTCTCCGTTTTGGCGGACCATAGATATGTAGACCCGTGTTCCCGGTAAGGAATATTTAATAATATTCCCCATAAGGTTATCAAATACTCTCCAAAGTCTTCTGCCGTCTGCCATTATCAGAACCGGTTCCTGAGGAGTTTTTGTTATCAACGTTAAATTGGCTTCATTAAGCTTATCAATGTATTCTCCTGTGATTTGAGGGATTATTACATTAAGATCGCATTGTTCCATATGCAGATCAATATTGCCGGTGGATGCTTTTGAAGCTTCTATCAGATCTTCAATCAAACGCTTGAGCTTTACAGATTGTCTGTGAAGAACTTCAGAGTACTCTTTGATGGTGGGATTATCTGTCTCTTCTTTTCCTATCAGATCAGCATAGTTGATTATCGATGTCAGAGGTGTCTTGATATCATGAGATACATTTGTGATAAGTTCTGTTTTCATGCGCTCACTTTTCATTCGCTGTTCAACTGCAACAGATAAACCGGAATTGATTTTGGTTAGATTCTGGTCTAGATCTCGAAAGCCCAATATCAGTGATTTATCTGTACTCTGTTCATAGTAGCCATTAGAGATGCTTTTAGCTTTTCTATTTACTTTGAACATTGCATAGATGCAATAGAGTATAAACAAAGCGGTGCACAGATTGATAAAGAAAACAACATGCCGAGGAGCATCAAGAATAATTATAGATGCAAAAAGGAAATATGCGATCCACAGTATGATAGCTTTCCACATAAAAGGAATTGCCAGCACGAAATTACATAGCCATCTGATCGGTGTTCGTATGACTCTAAACAAAAGGGAGCACAATTTCCAGCAAACAGTGTTTTTTAGCACATTTCGCTGTTTTATTCGTGCTGCTAAGCTCATACACCAGCCTAAAATCAGACATAACAATACAATCAATGCAGCGCAGCCTAACTGTAATAGAGGAACGAAACCAGTATGCGATGTGATGTTTTCGAACACCTCAATTATTGCCAGAATGAGCATGACACAGATTGTACCAATAATACATGTCATCAGATCGAATGGCACCCAGTTAAGTAGACCAGGAATGAGCTCTTCTGTATTAGGACGACGCGCTGAAACACACATTAGAACTACAAAAAGCACAATTGCCAAAAGTCCTGTTGCAATCGCTACAGGGATAGCGACGTTATGAAAAACATAGACATAGTGTGTCAACCGGCTGGCTAACTTAAATATGTCATCAATTGGTAGATCCGGTTTTAAACCCATTTTGAGACTGTAATACTCATATGGTTCCTCTTGTGGTTCTGATTCTGTATCATTTGATGGATGCTCTGGCAAACTATCTAATCTTTTATAATCTGCGAAACCATTTTCGTCCCAGGTTGCTGTAAAGTATGACTGATATATTTCTTTTTCAATAAAAGGCGTGTTGCTGTAAATACGTTCTACACCTTGCGGTGTTACAAGGTCATATTGTATAAGGAGATTAGTACGGCCTTCGCCATAATAGCGATTGATATATTCTGTGTCTCTGGGCTCCAATGTAGGGCCGCTAACCCGAAAGATAAAGTCGTCTTCTGTTGAGATGACCATGTCATATAACATTTCTTCCTGAAAAGTTGCTTCTGTAGTGTATGACATGGTAGTGTCCCAGAACACTAATTCACCAAGAAAGCTCACAGCTGCAGTGGTACAACTGATGACCAACAGTATAAAGATGATAGTTTTGCCAGGAATTGATCGTAAAAAGTTTTTCATTTTGACTTAACTCCTTTCGGCAATGAGCGATTGATCTTTATTTTTATCAGGTATATTGAAGCTATTGCAAACGATAAAAGAAATGCAATCTTCGCTAACCAGGTATGTTTATTTTCCATGGAACCTCCATATAGTTTTAACTGTAAAATTAATATAGCAGTTATCAAGGCTCGATTTTGTAACCTTGTCCCCATACGACTTTCAGATATCTTGGTTCAGCCGGTGTTATCTCTATTTTTTCTCTTAAATGCCGGATGTGAACGGCTAATGTGTTCTCGCATCCAATTGGAGTCTCATCCCATATCGTTTTATAAAGCAGTTTTGGTGAGAACACTTTTCCAGGATTCTGCATCAACAGTTTTAGAATCTCGTATTCTGTTGGAGTTAAATTGACCGGATCACCATCAAGTAAAACAGATTTTGATCTGTCATCCAGCTCTATACCTCCAATCTGATATGTATCAGTGGTGAGTTTGCCGCTACCTAGCTGCATGTACCTTCTCAAATGAGATCTTACACGGGCAGTTACTTCCAAAGGATTGAAGGGTTTAGTAATGTAGTCATCTGCCCCAACATTCAATCCCAGAAGCATATCCGCATCTTCACTTTTGGCAGTGAGAAACAATACTGGTACATTGCTGATCTTTCTCAACTCAGTCAATGATGTGATACCGTCCATAACAGGCATCATAATATCCATTAGTACCAGATGGATTTCATGCTGCTTTATGAGGTCCAGAGCTTCTACACCATTGTTTGCTTCAAAAAAAGTATAATTTGGATCTGAAAGATATATCTTCAATGCATTGATGATGTCCTGCTCATCATCACAGATAAGGATGTTGTACATAGTGAATTCCTCCTTGCTAATATGATAATGTGAGCGATATTAAGAAAAAACGGGATAAAAGATTAAGAATAGCTTAACATCATATTCATAAGAGATTGACATATACCCCCAAGGGGTATATTATTCTTTGTGGATCTAGTTATAGGAGAACTAAAATGAAGGAACATAAGAATACGAATACTATTACGGATTGCTGTTTCGTCCATGAGAATAAAGAACGGACGGCAGATGAGATAAAAGATCTAGTTAGCAGATTAAACAGGATAGAAGGTCAGATTCGCGGCATCAAAGGGATGGTAGAGCGTGGTGCATATTGTCCTGAGATATTAACACAAGTGTCTGCTGCACAGGCAGCATTGAATAGCTTTAATAAAGTAATGTTAGCCGGACATATAAGAGAATGCGTAGCCGAGGATATCCGCGAAGGAAATGATGAGGCAATTGATGAATTGGTAAATGTTCTTCAAAAACTCATGAAATAGGGGAGGAAAATGGAACAATATTTAGTTACGGGAATGAGCTGTGCTGCTTGTCAGGCAAGGGTGGAAAAAGCAGTCAATGAGGTGCCGGGAGTAACTTCCTGCTCGGTAAGTTTGTTAACTAACAGTATGGGAGTAGAAGGAACGGCAAATCCGGAAGATATAATCAGAGCAGTTGAAAATGCGGGATATGGCGCTTCTCCAAAAGAAGGTGTGCAAAACAAGTCACGAAAATTGTCAGATAAAATTGCAGCGGAAGAGGATGCATTAAAAGATAGAGAAACCCCCGTCCTCAGAAGAAGGTTGATAGCCTCCTTGATTTTTCTTGTTATTCTGATGTATTTCTCTATGGGTCATATGATGTGGGGACTCCCGCTGCCGGTTTTCTTTAATGATAATCATGTAGCTATGGGTCTCATTCAGTTTATCCTAGCTGCAATAGTGATGATAATAAACAAAAAGTTCTTTACAAGCGGATTCACTAGCTTGTTGCACAGAGCTCCAAACATGGACTCGCTGATTGCTTTAGGATCAGCAGCAGGTTTTATATACAGTACATTTATGCTATTTGCTATGACACGGGCACAGGTGGACGGAGGTGTTCAAGCCGCCATGCAATATATGCATGAGTTTTACTTTGAATCTTCAGCAATGATACTTACTTTGATCACAGTTGGTAAAATGCTTGAAGCATATTCAAAGGGTAAGACTACAAATGCACTTAAGAGCCTTATGAAACTTGCTCCTAAAACTGCTAATGTTGAGAGAGATGGAAAAGAAGTTACAATTTCAGTTGATGACGTTCAGATAGGGGACATCTTTTTGGTACGCCCTGGAGAGAATATCCCTGTTGATGGTGTAGTCATTGAAGGAGAGAGTGCAGTAAATGAATCAGCGCTTACTGGGGAAAGTTTGCCAGTAGACAAAGAAGCAGGAAGCAGTGTGTCCAGTGCAACAATCAATCAGTCCGGATTCCTTAAATGCAGAGCAACAAAAGTAGGAGAAGATACTACTCTTGCGCAGATTATACAGATGGTAAGTGATGCTGCTGCGACTAAAGCTCCTGTTGCAAAATTGGCTGACACTATATCGGGATATTTCGTCCCGGTAGTAATTGCAATTGCAATAGTTACTACGATTATCTGGCTCTTGGCTGGACAGTCATTTGGATATGCTTTAGCGAGGGGTATTTGTGTTCTGGTGGTTAGTTGTCCATGTGCATTAGGACTGGCAACTCCTGTGGCCATTATGGTCGGGAACGGCGTTGGTGCTAAAAACGGAATACTTTTTAAAAATGCAGAATCACTTCAGGAAGCAGGCAATGTTCAGATCGTAGCTCTGGACAAGACGGGAACTATTACTCGCGGAGAACCTAGTGTTACAGATATCATCGCTGCGAAAGGGTATACAGAAGAGCAGTTGCTGAAGTACGCGTGCTCACTTGAACAGAAAAGTGAACATCCGCTTGCTAAAGCAGTCATGTCACATGCTGATATCGCCGAAATAAGTGTTATTGAAATAAATGATTTTCAGGCGCTGCCTGGGAATGGATTGGAAGCTAAGTGTCATGATGGGAAACTGATTGGAGGCAGTTATAAGTACATAAAATCGAAAGTAAATATTCCTTTGAATTTTACTGAACACTATGATGCACTTTCCGGAGAAGGCAAAACACCTCTCTTCTTCGCGCTTGATGATCAGTTGTTAGGAATCATTGCTGTTGCAGATACCATGAAAGAGGATTCTGCCAAAGCAATCTCAGACTTGAAAAACATGGGTATACATGTTGTTATGCTGACTGGTGACAATGACAGAACAGCGGCAGCAATAGGAAAGCAAGCAGGAGTGAATGAAGTCGTTGCCGGTGTATTACCGAACGGTAAGGAAGCGATTATCAGGAAACTCCAGGAAAAGGGAAAAGTAGCAATGGTAGGAGATGGGATCAATGATGCTCCAGCCCTGACCAAAGCAGATATCGGTATTGCGATCGGAGCTGGAACTGATGTAGCAATAGACGCTGCAGATATTGTTCTTATGAAATCACAGCTGACCGATGTACCTGCTGCAGTTCGTTTAAGCAGAAGCACATATAAAAACATAGTAGAAAATCTTTTCTGGGCGCTAATTTACAACTCTCTGCTGATTCCTTTGGCTGCCGGAGCATTTGTCAAACTTTTAGGATGGAGCATGAACCCGATGTGGGGAGCAGCAGCGATGAGCCTGTCGAGCTTCTGTGTTGTGACTAACGCTTTGAGACTTAACCTGCTGAATATTTACGACAGCGCTCACGATAAAAACACTAAAAACCGTATTACTGTTAATCAGAGCGGAAGAATATTGGAAGAAAACATAGCTAAGGAGGAATATACAATGACAAAAACATTAAAGATCGAAGGAATGATGTGCACACACTGTGAAGCCACAGTTAAGAAAGCTTTAGAAGCTCTGGATAATGTTACTGAGGCTAAAGTCAGTTACGTTGAGGGAACAGCTGTTGTTGAGTTGACGGGAGATGTTTCCAATGATGTTTTAAAAGCTGCTGTAGAAGCAAAAGATTATGCAGTTCTTGAGATCGCATAAAAGAATAAAAACAAAAAAGCGCTGAGGAATCAGCGCTTTTTTGTTGATCAATAATGAATGAATTATAATTATGAGTTCTCAGATTCAGCTTCAATCTCTTTGATGATACACTCATTTCCTTCCAATAGCCATGTCTCCATGCTGTGACAATAAGGACACTCTCTGCCATATCGAACGGTTTCATACGTTTTTTCACAATTGCCACACTTCGTAATTGCAGGAATAGTTTCTAAACGAAGTTCAGATTGAGCTAAGACCGGGTATCTTACTTTGAAATAATTCCAGCAGTCTACAAAATAATCAGTAATGATTCCTGATACTTCACCGACTTGCAAAGTTACGGAGCCAATTCGAGAGAGATGTTCTTCTTTTGCGGTATCATCCAGTGTCTTCGCCAGATGGATGACAATTCCCATTTCGTGCATCAGTCTTCCTTTTTCCCGTTAAATACGATATTGAAAGCTCTCTTTATCGCATAAGGTCCTATCTTTTTGAATTTATCTTCGGAACGTACCATGTCTGAAGCATGGGGGAGATCTCTGGTAAGATGGATCGCATCAAATTCACATTTTGTTGTGCATAGTCCGCATCCGATGCAACGATTTTCGTCGACAGTAGTGGCACCGCAGCCCAAACAGCGTTTGGCCTCATTCTGTATCTGTTCAACTGTTAGCGGGAGCCTGTTGTCTTCAAATGAATGTCTTGGGTCGGATTTCTTGGTTCCAGGAACTTGTCTTGGACATGTATCGAAAGATTCAACTAAGATATTGTTTTTGTCAAGTTCAATAAACTCTCTGCGATCTCTTGCGATAGTCTGAGATTGACCGAAGTGTACAGAGCGGTGCATTGATTCGCTTGCTTTTTTACCTTCTGCAATAGCATCGATCACGAAGCGAGCACCATTGCAAACGTCTCCACCGGCGAAAATGTCTGGCTCAGCAGTTTGGAAAGTTAGAGGATCTGCTACTACAGTTCCGTTTCTTCTTAATTCAACAGAAGTTCCTTCAAGCATGGAGCCCCAAACAGCAGACTGACCAATAGCTTCAAGAACATTACTGCAGGGAACTGTAATAGTGTCGTTTTCGTCATATACAGGGCTGAATCTATGCTCTTCATCGTATACTCTTGTGCAGCGTTTGAATATTGCAGCGCATACATTACCGTTTTCATCTTTAAGGAATTCTTTTGGACCCCAGCCATTGAGAATTTCTATTCCTTCTTCTTTGACTTCGGCGACTTCATCTTTAGCAGCTGGCATTTCTTCTGCAGATTCAAGGCAAAGCATAGTTATTTTGCCGTCTGTAGTGCGAAGAGCTGTGCGGGCTACGTCACATGCAACATTTCCTCCACCGATGACAACTACATCACCTGTGAGTTTCTCTGAATGATTCTGGTTAATACGTTTAAGGAAAGATATTCCTGATTCGATTCCATTGGCATCTTCGCCATCAACACCCGCATTTCTGCCGCCCTGAAGTCCTATAGCAAGATAGAATGCTTTGTAGCCATCACTGCGAAGATCATTAATTGTGACATCTTTGCCTACTTCTACGCCACATCTGAATTCGACACCCATCTTCTCCAGCACATCTATCTCAGCTTTAAGAACATCTTTTTCAAGACGGAAGGACGGGATACCATTGAGCATCATACCGCCTGGTCTGGATTCTTTTTCAAAAACAGTAACGTCATATCCGCGTTCTCTGAGATAGTATGCACATGTAAGTCCGGCAGGGCCTGCGCCAATCACAGCCATTTTGTAATCGGAACCCCACATTTTTCCTTCATCATTTTCACATTTAGGAATATAGCGCTGAGCTTCATTCAGTTCTTGATTAGCTATGAATTTCTTGATTTCATCGATAGCGATCGGAGCATCAATTGTTCCGCGTGTGCAAGCATCTTCACAGCGCTTATTGCATATAGCACCACAAACAGCCGGGAACGGGTTGTCCTGCTTGATCAAACGCAAAGCTTCTGCATAACGGCCTTCTCCTGCCATTTTGACATATCCCTGAATGGGAAGGTGTGCAGGACAAGCAGTTTTACAAGGAGCAGTTCCAGTGTCATAGCAGTTTATCTTTGCATCTTCGCGATAGTTGGGATTCCACTTATCTGCACCCCAGATATGATTGTCAGGAAGCATTGTTTTCGGGTATCTAATCTCACCGTTTTTGGTGCAAAGTTTTTGCCCTAGTTTGGCAGCGCCTACTGGGCATACTTCAACGCACTTTCCGCATGCTACACATTTTTCTTTATCTACATGAGCGCGATATGCGGATCTTGACATGTTAGGGGTGTTATAAAGCTGCGATGTGCGGAGCGCATTACAAACGCCAGGTGCACAGTTGCATATAGCGACTATTTTATCTTCACCGTCAATGTTGGTTATCTGATGAACATAACCATGATCTTCTGCTCTCTGAAGGATCTCAAGTACTTCATCATAAGTTATGTAACGTCCCATTCCGCGGTCAACACTGTACTCTGCCATATCACCGACGCCGATACAGAATTCACCGTTTATATTGCCGGATCCCTCGCCTCGCATAGCTTGCTGCTTACGGCAAGTACACTGACCAACTGAATATTTGTCATATTTGTTCAGCCAATGGGATATATGTTCTACACTGGCAGAATGGCTTTCGTGCTCAATAGCTTTTTCTACAGGAATAACGTGCATTCCTATACCAGCGCCTCCTGGAGGGACCATTTGAGTGACATTCTCCAAAGGCATCTGAGTCATGAGATTGAAGAAAGTGGCCAGATTTGGATTTTTTGCAGTGAGCTGATCATTCATCATCATAAATTCAGCTGAACCCGGGACGAAAATAGGAACATTGTAGTGTTTATGCTTATCAGCACCTTCTCTTGTCATTTCCAACATACCGACCCACAGGAGGTGATCTATCATCTTCTGCGTTTCTTCTTCAGACATGTTATTCATTTTTGCCAATGTAGGTGTGTCATAAGGAACACGGGTCTTTTTGAAATTCAAAAGGAACTTTATTTCCTCTTTCGTCAAGACCTCATCGATTGCCCAATATTCCGGATCATCGACATTTAAAGTGTGTGTGAATTTCTGCACATACCTGTCAGTGATCATTGTGGCAAGCTTAAGTGCAAGTTTTTTCTTTTCAGGATCCGGGGCAACATAGTTTGGATCCTGACGGAAATCGCGATCATTTATCATGCGGTTAAGCTGATCTTTCATATAAAAACTCCTTTATATTTTATTTCCAATTATCTATCTCTTTTTTAATCCACTCATACCAGAGGTCCATATTTTCTCCAGTCTTAGCTGAAACTTGAATAATATGAGCTTTTGGATTCAGACGGTGAATACGTGAAGCGCACTTTTCAGTATCGAAATTGAAAAATGGCAGAGCATCTGTTTTTGTAATCAAAACAACATCACTTACAGAAAACATAAGCGGATATTTTAAAGGTTTATCATCACCTTCTGGCACGCTTAAAATCATAACGTTTTTAGAAGAGCCAGTATCAAATTCCGCAGGGCATATCAGATTTCCGACATTCTCCAAAAACACAAGATCCAGATTAGAATAATCGAGTGCTTCTAGACCTGTTAGTGTCATTCCCGCATCCATGTGACACATCCCGTCAGTATGTACTTGTACAGCTTTTGCCCCAAGTGCTTCGATTCTTTCAGCGTCAACGGAAGAATCTATGTCTGCCTCTATAACACCTATCTTTAACTCATTAGATAAGTCTATTATTGTTCTGCTTAGTAGAGTGGTCTTTCCGGAACCAGGTGATGACATTAGATTGATCAGAAAGGTTCCAGAATTTTTTAACTTGTTACGTATTTCCTCTGCATCACGATCATTGGATGCGGTGATGCTTTCCTTGAGCTCAATTATTTGCATTGTTTTGTCTCCAAGAATCGATTTTCTCAGTCAGCCATTCTATCCAATCTTCAAAACCATAGCCAGTAAGAGAAGAAATCCTGATAACATCTATATCCGGATTCAGTTTTTTGGCACGATTGATACAAGCATCATAATCAAAATCAAATATTGGTGCTACATCTATCTTGTTGATAAGCATAAGATCGCTGACAGAAAACATCAAAGGATACTTTAATGGTTTGTCATCTCCCTCTGGAACACTGAGTATCATAACACGTAAATTCGCTCCAACATCAAACTCAGCTGGACATACGAGGTTTCCTACATTCTCGAGAAAAACTAAATCAAGGTCATCGATGCCAAGACCGTCCAAACCTTCTCTTGTCATGCTGGCGTCCATGTGGCAGCTGCCACCGGTATGTACCTGAATAACTTTGACTCCTTTTGCAGAAACAGAAGCTGCGTCAACGTCACTGTCCACATCGGCTTCGATAACACCTATCTGATATTTATCTTTTAGAATGTCTATAGTGCGTAAAAGAGTTGTAGTCTTACCTGAACCCGGCGAAGACATAAGGTTGATCAGAAATGTCTTTTTTTCTGACAGAAGCTTTCTTGTCTGGGCTGCAACAGCATCATTATCTGCTAAAACAGCCTCTTTAGTTTCGAGAATATCATAAGGACGAATTTCCATTTTTCAGACCTGCAAAAGATTTATGTTTTTCAGCATCTTATTTATTTTACAGTTTATTAATATATAAATACAATATACGCTCACACAATAATTGGTTTTTGTACAAACTGATAAAAAATGCTCGCCCTTTTTGCTAGCATAAATTGAATGTACTATAATAAATTAATGGAGGAATAGGGTTTTTTATGATTTTGAACTACGATGATTCACTAAAAGACACATCCTTTTATTCTTTTGCAAAGAAGATTATTTCCAGTATTTGTTTCTTTCTGTTTAGACCTCGTTTTATAGGTTTGGAAAATGTTCCTGAGACAGGGGGAGTAGTTTTAGCTGGCAACCATACATCCAATTTAGACTGGATGCTCCATATTATGGCTATAAAAAGGCATGTGCATTTTCTGGGTAAGATTGAATTGTTTAAAGGACATTTTTCTTGGCTTATGAGAAATATGGGAGTCATTCCTGTTAATAGGTCTGTTCATGATAAACAGGCGATGCGCACTGCAGTAAAAGGGCTGATACAGGGGAAATGTATTGTCGTTTTTCCTGAAGGAACAATAAACAGAACAGATGACACGATTATGCCTTTCAAATTTGGGGCAGTAAGGATGGCATCTATTGCTGGTGTACCGGTAGTACCTTTTACTATAAAAGGAAAGTTTCGTCTTTTTGGAAAAAGACCGATATTATCATTTTATCCTGCTATTTTTCCTCATGGAGAGGATCTTACTGACTACAATAATGAACTTATGGAAACAGTTAAGGTCAATCTCGAAACGGAGTAATTAATGAGTGCTTTTTATTTTGATTATTTTCAGAAATACCGCATGAACTCCAGGCCAAACGCTCCATGGGACAAATATTATGTCCCAGGAACTACAGAACTGGATGTTAAAGATCTTTCCATATACAGTTTCATGAAAAACTGCGCTGAAAGTTACATGGATTCTATTGCTATTGAGTATTTTGGCGTGGAAATGTCATATTCTGATTTTTTGGGAAAAATAGACACAACTGCCAGAGCGTTTTATTCCTATGGTGTCAGGAAGGGTGATGTCGTTACTATTCTTTCTGCTAACGTTCCTGAAGCTCTTTACAGTTTTTATGCCCTTAACAAATTAGGTGCAGTTGCTAATCTGCTTCATCCTTTACTTTCAGAAAACGAGATAAAGGATGCATTGAATCTTTATAAAAGCGTGATGTTGGTTGCGCTGGATATATGTTATCCAAGAATAAAAAATATAATATATGATACTCCTGTAAGTAAAACTCTTATTATTTCTGCAAAGGATTCGATGCCTCTCCATCTTAAGATTGGATATCAATTAGTAAGGGGCAGAAAAGAGGAGAAACCGGTTGCAGGGCAGGATTTTGTTTTTTGGAACAGCTTTTTTAAAGCGGGCAAAAAGGACAACAGTAGTATTGTCTTTGAAGAACCGCTTAAAGATGATCCTGCTGTTATTCTCCAAAGCGGCGGTACGACAGGGGTTCCTAAAGGAATCGTTCTTTCCAACGGAAACTTTAATGCTGCAACTATGCAGGCACAAAGAGCACTGCCTGACCTTTCAAAAGATGATGTTATCCTTGGGATAATGCCTATATTTCACGGTTTTGGTTTGGAGGTTAGTATCAACGATGCTTTTGCTGTAGGAGCAAAAGTGGTACTGATTCCTCAGTTTAATGCAAAGCACTTTGATAAGTTGGTCAAACAACACAATCCAAGTGTTCTGGTAGGTGTGCCAACCCTATTCGAAGCTATGAAAAATCATCCAGGTATGGAGGATGCAGATCTCAGCAATCTAAAATATGTCATAGCAGGAGGGGACTCTTTTAACAAAAAGAAAGTTCAATATATAAATGCTTTCCTGCACGACCATGGAGCACATACTAATTTTACACAAGGGTTTGGAATGACAGAGGCGGTAGCTGCTGTTTGTTTTGACAGGAAAGACAATTCCAAGGAGGGAAGTGTAGGGATCCCATGGCCTGGAACATATGTAAAGATTTGTGAGCCTGGGACAGATAACGAGCTGCCATATGGTGAAGTAGGAGAGATCTGTATTTTTGGCCCTACAGTTATGCTCGGATATTATGACAATGAGTCAGAGACAAAGGATGCATTGCGTGTACACTCTGACGGAAATGTTTGGCTTCATTCCGGAGATCTGGGATCGATGGATGAAGATGGGTTTGTCACTTACCGACAGCGTATCAAACGCATGATCATAACATCAGGATATAATGTGTATCCTGCTCAGATAGAGGAAGTGCTTGAAAAACACCATGCTGTTGATGAAGTGACAGTTATTGGAGTACCCCATCCGTATAAAATAGAAGTAGGCAAGG